>ERZ1046568.1434-NODE-1434-length-17076-cov-9.572881_pt1 | contig 17076 bp, 12 predicted proteins | sample MGYA00383092_ERZ1046568 | MGnify/ENA primary metagenome ERZ1046568 (study PRJEB29581, sample SAMEA5548362) | metagenome | biome: marine; feature: coastal; material: water | depth 1 m | study: Short-term variability in the microbial, nano- and picoplankton... | reverse complement strand
TCTTTAAAATTAATGTCTTGTATTGTTTTCATAGTTGGTCTTTAGTGGCGCAAATATACAGTTTTTGGTGGCAAGTAAAACTAGATTTTTCTAGCAGTAGTGTTTGTAATATTTACCTACATTTGTAGATGCTTTTTTCTAACACGCTAGGCCAAACACACATTAAAAACCATTTGCTAAAAAGCATAGAAAATGGTAGAATTCCTCACGCTCAACTCTTTGTGGGTAAAACAGGTAGTGGTGTGTTGCCTATAGCCTTGGCTTACGCCCAGGCTATTTTATCTAGCAACCACCCCGTTGGATCAAAAGCACATGAAAACTGCATCAGTAAGGTTGCAAATCTTGCTCATCCAGATTTGCATTTTGTGTTTCCTGTTAACACGAACGAGAAGATTAAAAAACACCCTTTTTCTGGATTATTTATGGAAGAGTGGAGGGCCTTTGTTTCACAAAACCCGTATGGATCTTTGTATGATTGGTTGGCGTTTTTAGGTATAGAGAAAAAACAAGGAAACATCAATGTAGATGAGGCAAAGCTAATGCTTAAAACCTTGTCCTTAAAGGCGTATGAAGGTGGTCACAAAATCATGATTATTTGGATGGCAGATAGAATGAATACCGCCTGTGCAAACAAGATTTTAAAACTAGTTGAGGAGCCACCACAGAAAACAGTTCTTTTGCTATTAACGGCAAATGAACAACAGATCTTAGGAACCATACAATCAAGGTGTCAAAAACTTCATTTTCCGCTTCTTTCGGAAGAAATCATTTCTAGTCAACTTACTGAAAGTAAAGGGGTTGAAACAAAAAAAGCAAAAAAAATAAGTAGCTTGTCTAATGGAGATTATCACCAAGCCTTAAACCTGTTGAACAACCTGGGTGACGATGCTATTTTCGAAAATTGGTTTGTTGATTGGGTGCGTACCGCGTTTAAAGCTAAAGGTAACAAAGGCTCTATCAACGAGCTTATTTCATGGAGTGAAGAAATTGCAAAGCAGGGTAGGGAAACACAAAAAAAATTCTTGGGATATTGCCAAGAAACTTTCAGGCAAGCATTACTTAAAAACTACAAAGCAGATAGCTTGCTTTTCTTTGATGCTCCTAATACAAAGTTCTCTATTGAGAAATTTGCTCCTTTTATACATCAAAATAATATTTTTGAAATTTCTGAAGCCTTAGAAATTGCCACTTACCATATTGAAAGAAATGGAAATGCTAAAATTATTTTTACGGATCTCTCTATTAAACTCACGCGGCTTTTACATACCAAGGCGTAATACATTTTACAATAAGTGTTCTCTATTGCTTTTGTTTGGGTGTATTTGATTTGTCTATTAAAAACAGGCTTAAATAAAGCGTTTTAATGAGGGTTTAGAAAAACCATGTGCAAATACATGTTTTGAGTGTTTTAATCCCGCCTACACCGGCTAAAAGTGGTTTTACTCTTTTTTAAAACAATATATAAGCGACGAATGCTCTTTGGTTTTTAGCGCCCTTATGTTTGACCACAAACCAATCCATAATGCTTTAATAGAGAACGTGTTTCCGGTTTTGTATTTTTCTGACAGAAGACTTACGTAAAAAGAGTCAAAAACCATCGGCTTGGTTTTAAGTAGCTTCATGTTTTTTGAAAATAGCTTTCTCATCCCTTTTTGAGAAAAATGCCATAAATGTCTTGGCACGTCATAAGCCGCCCAAAAACCTTTATAATGTTTTGCATCATAAGAATTATAATTTGGAACCGCGACAATTAAAACCCCTTTTGACTTCAATAGTTTTTGAATTGCTGTGATGGTCTTTTCTAAATCTGGAAGGTGCTCTAGAACGTGCCAAAGTGTTACAACATCAAATTGCTGACCCTTAAACTCTTCAATGCTTTGGTGGAGAAAGATGTTTTTTTGGGCAGCGATTTCTCTGGCTTTTTCACTAGGCTCAACCCCGAATACTTCCCAGGAATTTTGTTTTGTAGTCTCACAAAATGCTCCCGTGCCTGCTCCAATGTCCAAAAGAGTGCCCTTTTGGTTTGACAACTTATTAACCAGATTCCTTTTGTTTTTTAAAGACCATTTTTGCACCATAGCGTACAAAAAAGCAACAACCCCTTTTTGGGTGTTTGAGTGAGAAATATACGCTTGGCTTTCGTAATAGCCCGCTAAGTGCTCAGGTGCTGGCCGGGGTGTTGTTATTAATATTTCTTTAGAGGAATCTAGCACCAAATCAAAAGCTTCTTGAGATTTGAAATAATCTTTGGTTGATATATATATGGAGCCTTTTGGAGTCTTCAAATGAAATTATTAGCGGTTTAAAATTGGTTGTTCCACGTGGAACAAGATTGTTATCTGCCCATATATACGAGCATTACAGAGATGTCGTTTGGTGAAACGCCGCTAATGCGGGAAGCCTGTGAAACCGTTACTGGTTTTATGGTACTTAATTTTTCTTTCGCCTCGTAAGACAAAGATTTTAATTTTGAATAATCAAAACCCTCTGGTATTTTAATGCCCTCTAACCTGTTTAGTTTGTCTGCATTGTTTTTCTCTTTGGCAATATATCCTGCGTATTTGATTTGTATTTCTGTTTGTTGAAGGACCTCATGATCTAGATCATGTTGGCTAACGTAGGAAGATACAAAGTCAATTTTTTGCATATCCTGCATTGTTATATTTGGCCTAGAAAGTGGTTTAAAAAGTTTGTCACTCTGCTTTACTGTTGCCGAATCTTTTGCTTGTAAAATAGGGTTTATAAGCTCTGGGGCAACGCTGCTTTGTTTGAAAAAATCAACAAAAGCTTCACTTTTTTGCTTTTTTTCTTCCATTAATCTAAGTCGCTCGTCGCTAGCCAGGCCAATATTGTGAGACATGGGTGTAAGCCTAAAATCTGCGTTGTCTTGCCTAAGCAAAGTTCTGTACTCTGCACGAGAGGTAAACATTCTGTAAGGCTCTTCTGTGCCTTTTGTAATTAAATCATCAATTAATACACCTATATAGGCTTCGTTTCTTTTTATAATTAGCGGCTCCTGCTCACGCACTTGCAAGTGTGCATTTATTCCTGCCATAAGCCCCTGAGAAGCGGCTTCTTCATAGCCGGTGGTGCCGTTAATTTGACCTGCAAAAAACAGGCCCTTGATGTTTTTTGTTTCCAAGGTATGCCTGAGTTGTGTTGGTGGGAAAAAATCATACTCAATGGCATATCCCGGTCTAAAAAACTTGACGTTTTCAAAGCCCTTCACGCTTCTTAAGGCTTTAAATTGAACATCTTCTGGCAAGGAGGTAGAAAACCCATTAATATAATACTCAACGGTGTCCCAGCCTTCGGGCTCAACAAATAATTGATGGGAGTCTTTATCTGCAAAACGATTAATTTTATCTTCTATGGAAGGACAATACCTTGGTCCAACACTATTAATGGCTCCATTAAACATCGGAGAACGATCAAACCCTTCTCGTAGCAAATCATGAACCTCTAAACTAGTGTGGCTCATATGGCAATCGCGCTGGTGGGTGAGTGGTTTTGTGCTTTTTAAATAAGAAAATTTCTCTGGAGACACATCTCCTGGCTGGACAATCATCTTAGAAAAATCAAGTGATCTACCATCAACCCTTGGGGGCGTACCTGTCTTCATCCTGCCAGACTCAAAACCAAGGTCAACCAATTCTTTAGTTATTCCGTGGGCAGCCCTTTCACCGGCTCTACCTCCGCCAAATTGCTTTTCCCCTATATGTATCAAGCCGTTTAAAAACGTTCCGTTGGTGAGCACAACTGTTTTAGCTCGAACCTCAATTCCTAGTGAGGTTTTAACACCCACAATTTTTTCTCCTTCAACCAAAATACCAGACACCATTTCTTGATAGAAATCTAAATTTTTAGTTCCCTCAAGCATCAACCTCCAAGCTTCTGCAAATCTCATTCTATCACTCTGCACTCTTGGGCTCCACATAGCAGGGCCTTTAGATTTGTTAAGCATTTTAAACTGTATAGCTGTATTGTCACTCACAATACCACTGTAGCCGCCAAGGGCGTCTATCTCTCTTACGATCTGACCCTTTGCAATACCTCCCATGGCAGGATTACAAGACATTTGTCCAATATTTTGGAGGTTCATTGTTACCAGTAGGGTTTTTGACCCGAGATTAGCTGCGGCTGCGGCTGCCTCAGAGCCAGCATGACCACCACCCACTACAATAACATCGTATTCTTTTTCAAACATTTTTAATTGTTTTTATTGATTGTTCCACGTGGAACAACGCAAGGGCACTAAAGCGGGCGCAAAGATAGTTAATTATCTTATAGTCAAACAGTTAAATGTCTAATTTGTTGATTTTCAGGAAGCTAGACAAATGTTCGGCGGTCTAAAGCCTTGTTTTCCATGCGTGTCATGGTATCTTGCTCTTGTTTGCTCTTGTCTTTATAGCCGCAAAAATGTAGCACCCCATGAATTACCACCCGGTGCAGCTCTTCTAGAAAAGCAACTCGGTAGGTATTGGCGTTTTCCCTAACACGTTCTACGGAAATATAAATCTCTCCATGAATTTGCTTGCCTAGTGAATTGTCAAAACTTATAATATCTGTAAGGGTGTCGTGGTTTAAAAACTGCACATTTAACTTATGAAGGTAGGCGTCGTCACAAAACACATAGGTGAGATCACCAAGCTGATGGTTTTCTTGTAAGATTATTTCAGAAATCCAGTGGCTAAGCGCCTTTGAGTTTTCAATCTTAAAATCTGTTTCTGAGTAAAATTCAATCATTGGATTTCTTAAAATAGGATTGCACCTTTTCTTTGTACTCTTGTCGCAAAGGAAGTGATTCTTTGTTTAAAATTTCAGTAGTATTAAAGTATTTTTTTATTTCATCTGCAGACAAACGAAGGGTGTTGGTGTAGCTCTTGCTGTTGCTTATAGATTCGCGCCTGGATTCTTGGCCTTGTTTTAAATCTGCTTCTTTTAATTTTAACAGCTCATACTGCAGGCTAAGCATTTTTTCTAAAGTGCTCTGGTTAAAGCCTTTGTCTAACAGCTGTTGCTCTATGGTTTGCATCTTTTTTATTAAATCTCCACCCAGACCCTCAAGACCTAGTGTACTAAGCCTGTCTTCTAGGTCTTGACGAAGTTGTTGTTGCTGTTTGTAAATCTCAAATAGCTCGGCATCATTGTTTTCGCTTTGATTTGACCGGGAGGCATTCCCTTGTTTTGATGAGCTACCACTACTGCCTTGGCCCTGGCCCTCACCTTGACCTTCTCCCTCTCCTTCTCCCTTTCCTTCTCCTTGGCCTTGGCCTTCTTCTCCTTCTTCTCCCGCTCCCTCGCCTTTCTCGCCCATGCCTTCTTGCATTTTTTCTCCAAGGCTCTTTTGCTTTTCAATAATGTCGGGAAGCTGAAAGCCCTCTGATTGGCCCTGGCCAGGCTTTGGCATTCCTTGCTTGCCGCTTCCAGAGCCTTGACCCATCTGTTGTTGTTGCATGCTAGTGAGCATATTGGTGAGTAGATTTGCTAGGTCATTGGTACTGGTAACCGCGTATTGCTGAGAACCAACACCTTGAGATATCTGGTTCTCTGCCAGGCGCTCCATTGCCTTTTTTAGATTGTAATGAACCTGAGTCACAGACTCATTTATTTTCTGGCCAATGAGTGGTTGGCGCAATGAAAGAGAAAACAAACTATCGTCTATGTGTTGAAAATTTTGCTTTAAATCGTTTTGAGTGTTTAAGCGTTTACCGAAAAGAGGATTTCCGTATTGTGTGAGTTTAAAAGCCTCCATTAGCGCTTCTTGCCTAAAGGAAAATACCACTAGGTTGTCAAGAATTTGACGCAACATAGCCACATCCTCCTCAATTTGCTCTGCTTGAGATCCAGATAAAGCCATCATCATTTGTTGGCCCATTTCTTGCATCTTTTTTCCAGCCTTTTTTTGGTTTTCTTTGGCGCCAGCTTTGTTTTGTTTCTCAAGTTTTTGAGTTGCTTGTTGCTGCTGCTGCACTACCACTTTTTCACCCACTTTGTCTTGTGGAAGCTCCATGGGTGCTTTTAATTTTTGGTTTTCTTTTTTTAACTCTTCAAGATCTTTCTGGTATTTCTCAAATTTTTCATTGATTTTTTCTTGCGCCTTTTTGGTGTTCTGCTTCTGGGGTTTTTCTGCAAGTTTACGCTGCTCTTCTCCTAGTTTATAAAGCTCCTTAGAAAGTTTTTCGCTTTTTTTGGTCACGTAATACCGTTTGGTTAATTCAACGAGCTGTTCTAGGTTTTTTTCTTGATTTTTATTTTTCTTGGAAAGTTTTTCTAGTTTTTCTGTAAGCTCCTCTTTAGATATTTTGTCTTGTAACTCCTCCAGCTCTTTAAGGAGTTTTTCATTGTCTTTTAATTTTTCTTGATTCTCTTGTAGCCTTTTTTCTAACTGTTTCTTAAAGGGGTCTTTCTCTTTGCTTTGTGGTTGAAATTTCTCTAAACTCTCTTGCAGCTGTTTTGAAAACTGCTGCATCATTTTTTCTTGCTCTTTTTGACGCTTTAAAACATCTTCTAGTTTCTTTTTGTCATTCCAGTTAAGAGATTCTTTCTCTTTTTGTATAAGCTCTAACTCCTCAAGGCGCTTGTCTTGGTTTTTTAGTTCTTGCAAGGCGGCGTCCATGGCTTTTATTGCACTTTCTTGATTTTGCATTTGTTGGGTCTGTAACTCATCTTCTGTGGCTTTTCTAAAAGCATAAAACTCTGAGCGAGAAGACTTGTATTTATGTATCGCATCATTGTCAAATACTTCAAAATAATATTCATACGCAACATCTTGAGGCAATTCTAACGCACCAGGGAAAGCGTAGGTGAATTGATCTAGATTGCTTTTGTTTACTGGAATTGGTATTGCTTTTTTTAGCTCTTGTTGCGCTTGTGGGTAATAGACCAGTTGTAGCTTTGAAAAGCCATAATCATCACTAACTTGCCCTAAAAAATAAGTCTGTTGCTTGTTAAGGCTGTCTAGCTTAGATTGTACAGAAATCTCTGGAAATTCATCTTTAATAACCCTAATGGTAAAAGATAAATTTTCGTACTCTTGCAAGCTGCTGTTAGAGGTTGTAATAGCATAATCTAGGGTTTTGTATATGGTTTTTAAAAACCTGTATTGCTGCTGATGTGAGGTAAAAGAATACACTGAATCTTTTGTTTTTAGTCCAACATGACTTGTGTTTTGTGTATTAACAAGCCAGGTTACTTTTGTGCCCTCTGGCAAAGTTGTATTTCCCGTACTATTAAGGGTTTGGTCTTTTTTTCCTGTATAATTAGGGTATTTTAAAAAAAGTTCGAAGCTCACTAAAGAGGGTGTTTTTACAACCTCTACCGTATAGTTTTTAGATATAACATCATTAGCCAATAGCTTGAAATTAATAGAAGCGCTGGGCTGTAAAAAAGTATATTCAAAAAAACCAGGGGCGGTTTGTTGAAGAAAATATTTTTGATTGTTATAAACAATACTTGCGTCTTGAGGGATAACACTGCCTTGGGTTCTTATTTTAAGAGTGAAGGGTTTGTTTTGGATGGCCGACAAACTAATATTTTCAAGATAAAAACTAAAAGGGGCGGCAGGGGTGTATGCGGTATTGTAATTTACAACACGTGTATAGCTGCTGCTAAATAAATCTTTTTCTCCCAAGGCAGAAACAGCAACAAAAACTAGTATTGGAATGGCGGCAAAGGCAAGGAATTTTATGTTTTTTTGAAAATTTATTGCTTTTTTAAAAACCACAGATTGCATCTGGAGGGCCTTTTGGTCTATGCTCGCCGCTAGCAGGTCTGACTCTCTTTGGTTTTGATTTAACTGTAAAACATTTAATAACTTATCACTAACCTCTGGAAAATGATCGCCAATAATTTGAGCGGCCTGCTCATTGGTTATGCCTTTTTGAAGTCTAAAAAGCTTAAGTAGTGTAAAGGCAATAAAACGCATAAAAAGGCCAAGCTCAACAGCCACAAAAGACCAAAATAAAACAGTTCTCCCCAAAGGGTTTAGCCATAAAAAATACTCTATTAACAGAGTGAGTAAAAAATATAAAAACCCTGCGGCAAAAAAGAAAATGGTTCCCTTTATGAGCTCACTGATATAGTATTTTTTTATAAATTCTTCCAGCTTTTGCTGGATTAGGCTAAATGAACTCATCGGATTTAAAATTAATGCAAAAAAAACAGCAAACACAGAAAATTTCAGAATTTATAAAACATTTTATGTGTTCGGTGGTCAGGGGCGTGACAGCCGTGAGGGCAATGATAGTACTCTTGTGTGCTTTAAGGATTACTATGCTATGGTTTTATCTAAGGCGTTAAGGGGGTGATTTTTGGTTATGAATCCTATAATTCCTGTTGTGATGCGACCATAGAATTGTATCTTTACAGTCATAAAAATTAAATTTTCATGGCTCAAAAAGTACGCGTTAGATTTGCTCCCAGTCCAACAGGACCTTTGCATATTGGCGGTGTTAGAACGGCACTGTTTAACTATTTATTTGCAAAAAAACACGGTGGAGACTTTATTCTTCGAATAGAAGATACAGACCAAGGGCGCTACGTCCCTGGAGCAGAACAGTACATTGTGCAGGCAATGAACTGGCTTGGTATTGCCTTTGACGAGAGCCCTTCAAAACCTGCTAATGTTGGCCCCTATAGACAAAGTGAGCGCAAAGAAATATACAAACAATACGCCGACAGACTCATTGCAAGTGGCCACGCATATTACGCCTTTGACACCCCTGAGGCGCTTGATAAAGAAAGAACATCTTGTGAAGAAAACTCAAAAACATTTATTTACAATTGGCACAATAGAGAAACCTTAGACAACTCTATATCGCTTTCCTTGGAACAAACACAAGCAAAACTAAAGGCAGAAACACCATATGTGATTCGTTTTAAAACACCTAAAGATGAGATTTTAAACCTTCAAGATGTTGTTAGGGGAACGGTAAAAATAGACACAAGCGTGTTAGATGATAAGGTTTTATTTAAAAGCGACGGGATGCCAACCTACCACTTGGCAAACATTGTAGATGACCACCTTATGGATATTTCTCATGTAATTCGTGGGGAAGAATGGCTGCCCTCTCTTGCATTACACGTATTATTATATAGAAGCCTGGGCTGGAAAGCGCCTATTTTTGCTCACCTGCCTCTTATTATGAAGCCAACTGGTAAAGGAAAATTAAGCAAAAGAGATGGTGATAAAATGGGTTTTCCTGTATTTCCCCTACAATGGAAAACACCTGAGGGTGAAGTATTCTCTGGCTATAGAGAAGATGGTTATTTACCAGAAGGGGTGCTAAACATGCTTGCTTTTTTGGGTTGGAATCCAGGAACTGAGCAGGAATTATTTAACCTAGAACAGCTCATTGCAGATTTTAGCTTGGAGCGTGTTAATAAAGCAGGAGCCAAGTTTGATCCAGATAAAACAAAGTGGTTTCAACAGCAATATTTTCAACAACTTGACCTTAGTGTTTTGACAACAGCGTTTTCTGAGCTTTTAGACCAAAAAGGGGTTCAGACTACTTTAAATTTAGGGGCGATTATCTCCTTAATTAAAGAGCGTGCAGTATTTGTTGCTGATGTATGGGAGCAAGGGCGCTTCTTTTTTGAAAGACCAGAAACCTATGATCAAAAAGCAGCAAAAAAAGCCTTTAAGGAGGACACCCCGTCCATTCTTTTAATTGTTTGCGAAATTTTAAACCAGCAAACCACCTTTGAAGCAGAAACAATCTCTAAAGAAATTAAAGATTGGTTAAGCTCAAAAGAAATGGGTTTTGGAAAAGTAATGATGCCTCTTAGGCTGTCATTGGTTGGGGCCATGCAGGGGCCAGATGTTTTTGAAATTGCTGCCGTGCTAGGTAAGCAGGAAACAATTTCAAGAATACAAAACGCTATTAGTTTTATGAATAAGACAGCGTAATACAGCAAATTTTTTGTATATTCATTGGTGTTAATTTTATAAATATTTTGTTATGGGAAGTACCCTTTTTTTAGTTCCTTTTTTAATGTTGGTTGTATTTTTCTTGCTCTCAGGAATATTTACAGTAAAACAACAAACCGCTGCTGTGGTAGAGCGTTTTGGTAAGTTTTTAAGCGGCAGAAGCTCTGGGCTTCATTTTAAAATTCCTTTTATTGATAGAATTGCAGGAAGAATAAACTTAAAAGTACAACAGCTTGACGTGTTGGTTGAAACCAAAACAAAAGATGATGTTTTTGTAAAGCTTAAAATTTCGGTACAATTTCAGGTAATAAAAGAAAAAGTGTATGACGCTTTTTATAAGCTAGAAAACCCTCATGATCAAATAACATCTTATGTTTTTGATGTGGTTAGGGCAGAGGTGCCAAAAATGAAACTTGATGACGTTTTTGAGAGAAAAGATGATGTTGCTATTGCTGTAAAAAAAGAACTTAATGATGCCATGTTTAATTATGGGTATGATATTATAAAAACCCTAGTAACCGATATAGATCCAGATATACAGGTAAAAGCAGCGATGAACCGCATCAACGCCGCAGAACGAGAAAAAGTGGCTGCCGAATATGAGGGAGAAGCAGAGAGAATTAAGATTGTTGCAAAGGCGCGCGCTGAGGCAGAAAGTAAAAGACTACAAGGGCAAGGAATTGCAGACCAAAGAAGAGAGATTGCACGTGGTTTAGAAGAGTCTGTAGATGTATTAAACAATGTTGGTATTAACTCCCAGGAAGCATCAGCGCTAATTGTTGTTACCCAACACTACGATACGCTACAGTCTATAGGTGAGGCAACAAATACCAACTTAATTTTATTGCCAAACTCACCACAGGCTGGAAGTAATATGTTAAATGATATGATTGCTAGTTTTGTAGCTAGTAATCAAATTGGGGAAGAAATGAAAAAAACCAATGCCGCCAATGGGCTTGGTAAGAAAAATAAAACAAGTAAAAAACTTCCTCCAAACGCCCCGCCCCTAGATAATGATGGTGTTGTTTTTTAAAAACCGTTATTTGTACTAGATAAAAAAGCCCAACACACAAGTTGGGCTTTTTTTATTCTGTGAGCTTTGCCCAGGAATCTCTTAAGCCAACGGTGCGATTAAACACCATTTTCTCTTCTGTAGTTTGTGGGTCTACGGTAAAATATCCTAAGCGTTGAAACTGAACCGTGTCTTCTACCTTCAACTGCTTTAGACTTGGTTCTCCATATCCAGTAATAACCTTCAAAGAGTCTGGATTTATAAAATCCATAAAGTCTTTGTCTTTGTGGGTGTCTGGAGAAGGGTCTGTAAAGAGTCTATCATATAATCTCACCTCAACCTCTATTGCTTTACTAGCAGACACCCAGTGCAAGGTTCCTTTTACTTTACGTAAACTCTCCTGTGTGCCGCTGCCGCTTTTACTTTTTGGATCATAGGTGCAGTGAATTTCTGTAATGTTTCCATCAGCATCCTTATCACAACTCTCTGCCTTTATAATATATGCATTTTTAAGACGCACCTCTTTACCTAGCTTTAACCTGAAAAACTTTTTATTAGCCTCTTCTCTGAAGTCTTCTCGCTCTATATAAAGCTCTTTAGAGAACGGAACCTGTCTTGAGCCCGCATCTACATCTTCTTGGTTGTTTTCTGCCTCTAGCCACTCTGTTTGATCTTGAGGGTAGTTGGTTATGGTTACTTTTACTGGATCTAAAACCGCCATAACACGATTGGCTTTTTTATTTAAATCTTCTCTAACACTAAACTCGAGTCTAGAAACATCAATTAGGTTATCGCGTTTACCAACTCCAATACCTTCTGCAAAATTTCTAATAGACGCTGCGGTGTATCCCCTTCTTCTTAGGCCAGAAATTGTTGGCATTCTTGGGTCATCCCATGAGTCTACCACTCCTTGTTCAACAAGTATAGCTAGTTTGCGTTTACTAACTAGTGTATGGCTTAAGTTTCTGCGCGCAAATTCTCTTTGTTTTGGGCGTAATTTTGAACCATCAACAAGTTGATCTAAAAACCAATCGTATAACTCTCTGTGAGGTAAAAACTCAAGGGTACAGAAAGAGTGCGAGATTTGTTCAATATAATCACTCTCGCCATGGGTCCAGTCATACATCGGGAAGATTTTCCAGTCTGTTCCTGTTCTGTGGTGAGATTTATGGAGGGTTCTGTATATCACAGGATCTCTCATAAGCATGTTTGTAGATTGAAGATCAATTTTAGCACGGAGCACATGGGCGCCCTGGGGGGCCTCACCTGTTTTCATTTGCTGGAAAAGCGAAAGGTTTTCTTCTACAGACCTTTCTCGGTAAGGGCCCGCTACCCCTGGTTGGGTTGGCGTTCCTTTTTGTTGCGCTATTTCTTCACTAGATTGAGAATCTACATACGCCTTGCCATCTTTTATTAGTAGTAAAGCCCAGGAATAAAGCTGCTCAAAATAATCGCTGGCGTAACACTCTTTAGTCCAAGAGTATCCCAACCACTGCACGTCTTTTTTTATTGCATCCACAAAACGCTGCTCTTCCTTGGCTGGGTTAGTGTCATCAAAACGAAGGTTTACGGGGGCATTGTACTTTAAACCCAAACCAAAATTAAGACATATAGAAGATGCGTGACCAATATGTAGATAGCCGTTTGGCTCTGGTGGAAACCTAAAATACAAGCCCTCTTTTGAGTGTGTTGTTTTTAAATCCTCTTCTATAATTTGCTCAATAAAATTAAGCGTCTGTTTTTCTTCAGCCATTGTATATTGTGTTTTAAAACAAAGCACAAAGGTACGTATTCTTGTTAAAAAGCAGTGATTGTGTGGCGCTATCTAAAGACATAATTTTATCTTTACAAAAACCACACACAATGAGCCGTATAGAGTTAAAAGATATCCGTATTTACGCCAACCATGGCTGTTTAAGCGAAGAAGAAAAAATTGGTAGCCACTACCTGGTAAACCTAAGTGTTGACTGTGATCTAACACAGGCCGCAAAAACAGACAACCTAGAAGACACCGTAGACTACGTAGGGCTTAATGCTATTGTTAAAAAACAGATGGGGATACGGGCAAAACTTCTTGAAACGGTTGGCAATAGAATTATTGAGGCCATTTTGAGCAGTTTTTCTCAAGTAACCAAGGTGAGTGTAACGGTGTCAAAATTAAATCCACCCATTGGGGGTGATGTAAAACAAGTTAGTGTTACAATGACATCTTAAAGAGATAATTTCTATTTTTAGTTGTTGTACTAAGCACTAATCTTATATATTTGCGTTCTGAATTTTAGCAAATAATGAAGTTTATAGCGGTTCAGTACAAAGGGCATCATGGCCGAGCGGCTAGGCAGAGGTCTGCAAAACCTTCTACAGCGGTTCGAATCCGCTTGATGCCTCTAAAACCTTCAGTGAAAACTGGAGGTTTTTTTTATTTAAATATACCTTGTGGGAGTTACTTTACAGGATTGAATTGGGCATCGATTCTTTCAATGTTTTTTGTTACCCCAGAGGGAAGTACTCCTTGAAATAACATAAAAACACCAAAAAACACAATTAGTATACTCACCCATTTTTTTGTTTTTATTATAAAGCGGGGAGTTAGTTTGTTTTTTAATTTTTTTGCTGCTGCAATTTTCAATAAATCAACACAGAAAAAAACAACCAATACGGTAATAAGAAATAATATAACTCCGTTTTCGGAACTTGTTAAAGCATTGGCCGCAATGATAGTTAATACCCAACCTGAAAGAACACCAAAGTTCACAAAATTAAGTAAGAAGCCTTTTAAAAATAACCCTCCAAGGTTTGTTTTAACACTAACGCCGTAGTGTTCTCGTACTATTTTAATAAAGTTTTTTGAAGTTCTTATATAAGAAATAATACCATATGAAATTAATATAACCCCGCCAAAGACAAGTAAACCTGGATCATCTTTTACGTGTTTTAAAATTTTTGAGGTGCTGAAATAAGCTATTACTATAAAAACAACATCTGCCGATAGTGCGCCTAAATCAAAAAAAACACCTGCCTTGAAGCCCTTTGTAACACTTGTTTCAATTAAGGTAAAAAAAATAGGCCCTATCGCAAAAGCAAGAATAAAGCCATATAATGCTGCATATGTTAGTCCATCAAACATAAAGTGTAATTTACAAAGGTTTTATTGATATTTTAAACACGCTCTGGCCTTTGTTCTAACATTGTAAAATCAAGGTGTTTTCTAACTAAGTCTGCGTTTTTAACCCTTACATATACTTCGTCTCCAAGGGTAAAGGTGTTTTGGGTTTTTCTACCAACAACCGCATACTGTTCTTTTATAAATTCATAGTGGTCATCTCTCATGTCTTGTATGCGAACCATTCCTTCACATTTATTTGATACAATTTCTATATAAATACCCCACTCTGTTACCCCACTAATTACACCTAAGAAATCTTGATCTTGGTGGTCTTTCATGTATTTAATTTGCATGTATTTAATACTGTCACGTTCTGCCCTTGCGGCCAAGCCCTCTCTCTCGCTACTGTGTCTACATTTTTCTTCAAAAGCTTCTTGTTTTGCAGTTGTGTTTTTATCAAGGTAGTGTTGTAATAACCTATGAACCATTACATCTGGATACCTTCTAATAGGAGAGGTGAAATGGGTATAATGATCAAAAGCTAAGCCGTAATGACCTATGTTGTTGGTGGTATACACCGCCTTACTCATTGTGCGTATAGCTAATGTATCTACCATGTTTTGTTCTTTTTTACCATGTACATCTTTGAGTAATTTATTCATAGACTGGGCGGTAGATTTTTTGTCTTTTGTGTCTAGTTTATAACCAAATTGCTTTATTATTTTTTCTAATGCTGCTATTTTTTCATCATCTGGCTCATCATGAACTCTATATATAAAGGTTTTTTTAGGGTTTTGTTTTCCTATAAACGCAGCCACACTTTTGTTGGCAAGAAGCATAAACTCTTCAATTAATTTATTAGCATCTTTACTCTCTTTGAAATATACCCCTTCTGGGTTATTGGTTTGATCAAGCTTAAAACGCACTTCTACTTTATCAAAAGAAATAGCGCCGTTATTCATTCTTTTTTTACGAATTATTTTAGCTAATCTGTCTAATTCTAAAATAGCTTTAGCAATAGGTTTATCAATAGTGTAAGCAGTATTTGTTATAGAAATATCTGCAGGGATATACGTATTTAATTCAGTGGTATTATCTTGGTTTGCCTCTATTATTTGTTGGGCCTCTTCATAAGCAAAACGAGCATCACTATAGGTAACTGTTCTTCCAAACCACTGGTTTATAACCTCTGCATTATTACTTATTTCAAATACAGCAGAAAAGGTATATTTCTCTTCATGTGGACGCAAAGAACATGCGCCGTTACTTAAAATTTCAGGTAACATAGGTACAACTCTATCTACTAGATATACAGAAGTTGCACGCTCAAAGGCCTCATCATCTAAAACGGTTCCTTCTTTAAGATAGTGTGATACATCTGCTATATGAATTCCTATTTCGTGATTTCCATTTTCTAGGGTTGTAAAAGAAAGCGCATCATCAAAATCTTTTGCATCTTTTGGATCTATAGTGAAAGTAAGATCTTTACGCATATCTCTGCGTTTTTTTATTTCACTTTCTTGAATAGAGGTATCTATTTTGTTAGCAAAATCTTCTATTGGTTTAGCAAATTCATAAGGCAATCCATATTGAGCAAGTATTGCATGTATTTCTGTATGGTGCTCTCCAGGCATTCCTAATCTTTTTAATACACTGCCAAAGGGTGAGTCTGCATTTTGTGGCCAGTCATCTAAAGAAACTAAAACCATTTCTCCTTGTTTGGCTCCATTAAGATTGTTTTTAGATATAAAAATATCTGTAACCATTTTATGATCTGCAACATTAACAAAAGCAAAACGATCTGTTATATCTATAGTACCAACAAACTCTGTCTTTTTTCTTTCTATAATTTTTGTTACTTCACCTTCTGTCTTTCCACCTCTTCTTCTTTTAAATACATAAACTTCAACAATATCACCATTAAGTGATTTATTAAGATTTTTACTCTTAACATAAATATCTTCATCTAAATCTTCAACAATTATGTATCCTTGACCTCTCCCAGCTATATCTACTCTGCCTGTATAGTAATTTTGAGAAGGTGTTATTATATATTTTCCTCTATCAACCTCTTGTATTGTTTTTGCAACTTGTAAGAGTTTTAATTTTTTTATAATTTGATTTCTACTACTGGGATCATCAACCCCTAGTTTTGATGCTAATTGTTTGTAGTTGTGTGGTTTACTATGGTCTTTTCTTAATATAGTAAGGATACTCTGGGTAAGGTTTTCAATTTTATTAGAAGAATTTCTTCTTTTCTTTCTTTTCATTATTTTTTCTTGTTCTTATATAGTTTATAAGACACGTATTAATTTATATTTCTTAAAGGTATTGATTTAAATAAAGTTCAGGATGAACTATAATTTACGTGAAGAGGGTTTAAAATAAAATACGTTTGTTTTAAACCAATCTATTAAGATTAATGCAAAGCTACACTTTTAATATTAAATGAGTAATATAATAGCTATATCAAGTGTTGAGTAGGGTATATATTGATTTAAAATAAATAGTATCTTTAGTAAAAAAGTAAATTAAATGGAAGATTTTAAAACCATGGCTGTTTTTTCTAATAGTGATGAATATATTGTATTAAAACATTTATTAGAACAGGCAGAAATTCGTTTTATCTTTCAAAATGAAACTATGATAAGTGTTTTACCTTTTCATAGTAATGCTTTTGGCGGCATACGTTTAAAAGTACATCCACAAGATATAGAAAAAGCGAAGGTTATTATTTTTTCTTTAGAAGATGATAGTCATTTGAGTGTGGTGTAGAAATTCTTAATCCCCTCCCGAGGCTTAAAGATTTCTCTCGCTGAAAAGGAAATTTTATCTTTTTTACTTCGGAAATTTTAAAACTAGAAAAAATTATTTTTAAATTAAACTTGTCTGGTTGAGCGCAGTCGAAACCTATATTAACAAAATTACTTTACAATAAGTTGCTTTACAATAACACCTTTATTAGTTACAATTTTAGTAGAATAAACTCCCGAAACTAATGTAGAAATATCAACAATAGTACTACTA
>ERZ1046568.1427-NODE-1427-length-17115-cov-4.206975_pt1 | contig 17115 bp, 18 predicted proteins | sample MGYA00383092_ERZ1046568 | MGnify/ENA primary metagenome ERZ1046568 (study PRJEB29581, sample SAMEA5548362) | metagenome | biome: marine; feature: coastal; material: water | depth 1 m | study: Short-term variability in the microbial, nano- and picoplankton... | reverse complement strand
AAACCCGGCTTACGATCCCAATTCTGCAGGTGGTCGCCGGAAGGCTGAAAAAAAAAGAAGTAAGGTTTTCTAGAGTGATTGAAAGTCAGGCGTCTGAGGTCTCGTTTTAGTAGGATGGCCCAATCATCGACTAATCGACGTCAATTTATTAAGAAGTCCGGTCTCCTTGCGGGAGGGACATTCGGGATGCCTGCTTTTGTAAGCGGTAAGAATCTGAATTCCAAGATACAGGTTGCCTGCATTGGAGTGGGAGGTAAAGGCAGGAGCGATACGATGAATGCGGCCAAATGTGGTGGCGAGATTGTTGGCTTGTGTGATATCGATGGAGGGAAACTCGCTGAGATGGCAAAGCGGTATTCCAAGGCCGCCAAATACTCCGACTTTCGCGAGATGTTGACTGAGATGGGAGAGAAGGTCGATGCGGTGACTATTTCTACTCCAGATCACCTCCACGGGGTGGCTGGTATCATGGCAATGCAGATGGGGAAAAATGTTTATTGTCAGAAGCCTCTGACGCAAACGGTTTGGGAATCACGCATGATGCGAAACTTGTCTCGCGATAAAAAGTTGGCAACTCAGATGGGGAACCAAGGAAGTGCTGGAGATGGATTACGTCGATCAGTTGAACTCATTCAAGCTGGTGTCATTGGGAATCCCAAAGAGCTTCACGTGTGGACGAATCGTCCAGTTTGGCCCCAAGGCTTAGAACGCCCTGCAGGCGCAGACCCGATCCCAGATAACTTAAATTGGGACTGCTTCATCGGGCCGGCACAAATGCGACCCTACAAGAAAGGCGTTTATCATGACTTCAAGTGGCGGGGATGGAGTGATTTCGGAACTGGTGCCCTGGGTGACATGGCTTGTCACACTGTAAATATGCCTTTTCGTGCATTAAAGTTGGGCTATCCAACGAAGATCGAATGCGAGATGGCTTCTCGGATCTATGATGAGACTTATCCCCTAACTTCGAGAGTGCGGTTTGAATTTCCGGAGCGAGAAGGGTTACCACCATTGAAGTTCTGGTGGTATGACGGTAATCCTCGCCAAAGCTTTGATCCGGTTCGTCCCAAAACGGAGGTTGTTTCTGAAGTGATCGCCCTTCGGGGAGGCAAGCTCCCTGGAAGTGGTGCTGTTATCATTGGAGATAAGGGCAAGTTATTCTCCCAAGATGATTATGGCGGGAACCCTTACGTGATGTTGAATGGCGAGAAAGGATACCGTGATGCTGGTAAGCACGAGGCTTGTAAGGCGATTCCGCAAGTCGTCCCTCGATCTCCTGGACACGTTGAGGAGTGGTTCGAAATGATGAAAGGTGGTTCTCCAGCCTACTCAAATTTTGAGATCGCAGCTTACTTGAATGAAGTGATTTTATTAGGATGTATTGCCCAACAAGTGGGAGAGGGACAGCCCATTGATTGGGATGGCCCAAACATGAAATCGACTAATAATGATCGTGCTAACCAATTCGTGAAGAGAGACTACCGTGAAGGTTGGGCTCCTCGAATCTAAACTGAAGTCTCCTGTTATTTCGGCAGAGCTAGGAGATCTTAGGTTAGGCGTCTGGGGCAGAATCCGGCCCCGGCGTTTGATCTCTTTCTTGGCTCCTGCCTAAGCAGATTGGGGTCAATACGGCACGATGTGAAATCATGCTGTGTTTCAAACTCATCTTGGATTTCGAATCGCTTTATAAAATACCCATTGCGCTACGTGGGTGAGAGTGCTTTTTTTCGAAGTGCCTGAAACGGAAATCCCAGATTTTGCGGCTTCTGGCCTGGTTCCTGTCGGTCGGTTTCAATCACCGGAGGAAGCGCAGGAATACGCCTTGGTCGTTTTGGCAATGAGACTGGATTGTCTGATTACAGTTGAGGAAGAGGGTGGGTTCTTAGTCCACGGCGACGAAGCATTTGTAGAGGCGATTCAGAACGAATTCCGACTTTACCGAGAGGAGCAAGTCTATCAACCCTCTCCGGTCGCGATTCCAATTTTTGGTTCGGGAGTGGAGCTCGCTCTGCTTTGGATCGGAACTCTTCTTTTTTGTTTTACCCGGCAAATCCAGTATCCAGAAGTTGAGATAAAGTATGTCAGTTCGACTCTTGGAATCGTTATCGAGGGAGAATGGCATAGAGCTTTTACTGCCTTGTTCCTTCACGCCGATATGCCGCATTTATTGGGTAATGCTGCATTTGGTTCAGTTTTTGGAATCTTTGTAGCAAATTCTTTTGGGCCATTAAGAGGATGGGGGCTCATCATATTGAGTGGGTTTATTGGGAATCTCCTTAATGTGTTTATTCGATTTCCGGAGAGCTATTTTGGTTTGGGGGCATCGACTGCGGTCTTTGGGGCTCTGGGCTTGTTGGTAGGTTCTGGCTTGGAGGTGGCTTGGCGAGAGCGTTCGTTTCGAAAAGGGCTGAGGTCATTCACCCCGTTATTGGCTGGGTTAATGATCTTTGGGATAAATGGAATTGGGGGGCCGGGAATCGATACCTTGGCTCATCTCACCGGGATGGTAGCTGGGATCTTCTTGGGTTTTCCTGCGGCATATCTCCTTGCTAGAAACGCAGATTAGATGCGTAGTGATACGATGCGACTTTTGTTCTTTAGCTTCTTTGCCATTGGTTCTCTTTTTGCCTACAAACCTGTACCATTGACGGAAGGGCAAGGAGCTCCAGATTTCAAATTACCAGGAGTGGACGGGAAAAACTATACCCTGAAGGATTTTAGCGGGGGAAAAGCTCTCGCGGTTATCTTTACAACAAATCATTGCCCTGATGCGATCGCCTCCCACGGGCGTATGGTGGCCTTGGTTGAGCATTTCAATGGTAAGCCTGTGAAGTTCGTTGCCATTAATAGTAATTCGCCGGAAGGGCTTCATTTGCCGGAGCTTGGATGGACGGTCTATGACGATGGCTTTGAAGACATGAGGCTTATCGCCAAGGATAGCGGCTTCAATTTACCCTATCTCTACGATGGTGAGACTCAGGAGGTAGCCAAAGCCTATGGGGCGGTTGCAACTCCTCACGTTTTCATCTTCGATGAGAATCTCAAACTCCGGTACAACGGCCGGATGGACAATGGTCGTCGTAGAGTTGGAGTGGTCGAAAAGAATGAAGCACGCGATGCTATTTCTGCGATCCTTGAAGGGAAAAAAATTGAAGTTGTGAAGACTCGTCCGGTGGGATGTAGCACAAAGTGGAAGGAAAAATCGGAAATGGTTGCAGGGGAAAACCGCAAGTGGAAAGCCCAACCAGTGACTGTGGAAAAAGCGGATGCTAAGACACTTGGGAAATTGGTGGCAAATCGGGGACGGACTGGTATGCGGCTTATCAACCTCTGGTCAACAAGTTGCGGCCCCTGTGTGGCGGAGTTTCCGGAGTTAGTGAAAATCTACCGTCAATATTCGTGGCAGGAGTTTGAATTTATTCCCATCAGCCTCGATTCCGCTGATGACAAAGACAAGGTGTTACGGTTCCTAAAGAGAACTCATTGTGGGCTTTCGCCCCGGACAAAACCATTTCTGGATGAAGAAAAAAGAACGACAAACAACTATCTTTTCGACGGAGATACTGAGGATTTAGCAAAAGCCATTGATCCCACGTGGGATGGAGCGCTGCCTTTCACTTTGCTTGTTGGTAAGAATGGTGAAGTTCTCTTTCGCCATTCTGGTGTGATTGATCCGCTGGCTTTGCGGAAGAAGATCGTCGGGCAGGTTTGGCAGGAGTCGGGAGAATAAAAAACGGGTGAAAAAAAGAATCATTCTTTTGTTCCTTTTTTTCGATGCTTGTGGCAATGGTGCTGGACGTCACCTTTGTTATGTCCCAATCGATTGAAGATCTCACCGCCATCTTGAGCGAAACTCCCGAGTTGACTGTCACTGAACCAGAATCCGGCTTCCCTGTTATCGAAGTTCAAACTCCTGTTTCAGCAGCCACTATTGCTCTCCACGGAGCGCAGGTTCTCACCTGGGCTCCGACCGATCACCCACCGGTTTTATATGTGAGTCCAAAAGCCAAGATGAACGAGGGGAAAGCTCTCCGCGGTGGTATTCCCATTTGTTGGCCATGGTTTGGAAATCATCCTGACGATCCAGAGATGCCAGCGCATGGCTTTGCCCGGACCCGCTTTTGGGAGCTCGTCTCCGGCGAGATGGTGGGCAAGATGGCCACCCTTGTTTTCAAACTAGTCTCTGACGAGGAAACCAAAGCTCTTTTTCCCTTCGACTTCGAACTAACTGCAACGATTCGTGTCGCGGATAAATTGCGGGTGAAGTTGAACATGAAGAATACTGGCGATGAGATCTATAAAGTGAGCTCGGCACTCCACACCTACCTTTCGCTTGGTGATATTGAGCGTATCCAACTTGAGGGAGTTAAGGGATCCCACTACATTGATCGGGCGAGCGATGACAAGGAGCCTGTTTATCAGGAAAAGAATCTCCAAATCAAAGGTGAGGTGGATCGAATTTATCAATCCATGTCGTCGGTATTGATTCGCGATCTTGATCGCTACCGATCAGTCTTTGTCGACAAGGCTGGATCACGCTCCACGGTCATCTGGAATCCGTGGAAAGAGAAATCAAAGGCCCTCGCCGATCTGCCGGATAAGGCTTACAAAGAATTTGTTTGTGTGGAGTGTGCGAATGCCGGAACGGACAAGCCAACCCTGCGCCCAAATGGATCGCATACTCTTGAGACAGTCATTGGGCTTCGGCCGCTGTCCTAAGCTTTGCAGAATCGAACCTCGCCGTGGTAGAAGCAAAAAGCGATAGCGAAGTTTGAGACCTTCTACCCCGGTGAACCGGAGTTGGGAGAACTTACTGGAACTTACGTGCTTTCAATGAGTTTTTGAGCTCTTTGAGGAAAGGCTCGACGCCACCGCCGCTGTATCCGGATATTGATTTGAAGACTTTTCCCTGTGAATCCATCAACATTACGGTGGGGTAACTCCGGAGATTATATTTTTTGGCCACTTCCTTGTTCGTTTTGGTCTGGGCTGCAGGGAGCTTTTTCTTTCTTGGGTAATCGAGCACGACCACGACAAAATCTTTTTCGACTCCGGATTTGAAAGCTTTCTTCGAGAAGACTTCCTTATCCAGCTTGATGCAAGGAGGGCACCAGTCGGAGCCGGTGAACTTTACAAGCATGCATTTTTTCTCTGCAGCGGCTTTTTTCTTTCCCGCGTCGAAGTCAGTGAGGAAGTCTCCGGCCTGCGCGGTGGCAGTGAAGGCGACTGAAAAGATGGCGAGAATAATCGTTTTTAGTGGGCTCATAGTAGTCTTAGGCGTTCCAATGGTCGGTTTTATTCCAAATTTGTCGAAATATTTTTGGAGGCTGCTATTCTTGGTTTGTGAAACAGCGATTGATTGTGGCGACAAGGAATGCCCATAAAGTCGAGGAGATTCGTGCCATTCTCTCCGCTTTTGAAGTTTTGGATTTGTCTGTTCTGACCGATCCCCCGGAGGTCGAGGAAACGGGCTCAACTTTTCTTGAAAATGCTATTCTTAAGGCTCAAGCGATTAGTGAATTGACCGATGCCTTGGTTCTTTCTGACGATTCTGGATTAGAGGTTGATTCGTTGGGTGGAGATCCGGGCGTTTATTCCTCACGCTATGCAGGGGAGGATGGGAATGATTCCCTGAATAATGAGAAACTACTTCGTGAACTGGATGGGCAAAGTGAACGCACCGCTCGCTTTCGATGTGTGATTGTCCTAGCTCGAGGAGGAAATGTTCTCGCAGATTTCTCAGGCGCGGTGGAGGGGCATATTCTTCAAAGAAATCAGGGAGAGGGTGGCTTTGGGTATGATCCTTTGTTTGTTCCCGAAGGCTATGAAAGGTCTTTCGCTGAGCTCGGGGAAGAAATCAAAAATGGCTTGAGTCACCGATCTCGTGCTCTCGAAGGTGTGGTCGATTGGTTGAGGCAGCTCCGTGAAATCGATTGACATCATTCATCAACTTGCAAGCTTGCGCCGTGAAGGCAATTGTTTTGCTTATTGTTTTTTTGACGTTTTTCTTGATGGGTTGTGCTGTTGATCCCCGTTGGGGTGGTCGGAGGGAGACCAATCAGCGTTTTCCCGGTTCATTTGGAGTCGATAGCCGTTGGGGTGAGCCTCGTAGTAGCTTGCTCAAGGCGATGGAGTGGCAATACCAATAGCTTTTCAGAGAGGCGGCTGGTGGAGTTAAAAGAAACGAGGGATCTTTGCCTTACTTTATCAAGAAGGAGTATTTTCCTGATTGGGTGATAAGGGAGACTTTTCCATCTTTTCTCTCAATGATCTCAACTCCCTCTGCGTCAGCAATTGTATCTCCGCTTTCAGTGATTTTTTGATTCTCTCTAATTGGTAAAATAACCCGCGAAAGAGTGCCAGGAGGTATCACGATCTCTGCTGTGAGCGCTGAGTCGGAAGAAAGCTTTTGCCAGTGAACCGAAATTTTTCCAGTCGGCGAATCATGGTAGGCCTTCACCCATGTTAGAGAATCGTCGGAAGGGATGCGGGGAGCAATGATTGCTTGATTAAATCCGGGCGCGATCGTGTCGATGCCTGCTACGAAAGCCATGAGCCATTCAGCGACCCCACTTTCGGCATAGGTTTTTTGTTCTTCTGCGTTGAGATCGGTCAGAGCTTTGAGTGCGAGATCTTGATTCCCTGTTAATGAAAGGACACCTGGAAGAAAATGAGCTCCGATAGGGCCGACTTTGGATCCGTTTTTTGCGACTAAGGCGATCAAATCGGTGAGGACTTTGGCTTTCTGTTGGGGGTTCAGAACGGCACTCCGGAGTGCCAGAACATGGCCGGTTTGTGATGTTGATTTTAGCGAGCCATCTGTGTTGACGAACTGGCGTTCAAAGCTCTTGCGTATCCGAGATGCGTAAACTTGGAAGCGGATCGCTTTTTGTGGCTGCACGGCGGGCAAAGCGAGTTCGAGAATCAGGCGGCAGCTGAATCCAAGATAGCAGAGATCAATAAATTCAGCTGACACGTTTTCCGAGTCAGCAATTCCTCCCCATCTCGTTCCCTTCAGAAGGGTATCCTGTGCCTCGCGTGCAATGATATGACCCTCATAAGCATTCCAACGAGATCGAGTTGGTTGAGCATCTCCGCTCATCCACCATAGCGGGTGGGTGACAAGAAACCCTGAGTCAGATGAAACTGGAGCGGTAGTTTGAGCTCCGGGATGGATCGGGAAAAAATTGTCCTTGGTGATTCCAGAATCCATCAAGCGAAGCCATTCGGTGAGGTGAGGAATGGAATCAAAGTGATAGAGAAATGCACGGGCAGATCGATGGACTGCACTACCATCCCCTAGGGCTGTCACATCACCATCTGTAAATGCGGTAAGACATTTTTCGAGACTGGTAATGCTCTGGGTGTAAAGTTCGTTAACTTTTTCGGAGCTGCTTTCGAAGCCTGATATCCGATTGGGTTTTACAAGCTTCGCTTGTTTTCCAACAACAAAGGTCGCAATGCTACTCCAGTCGCTAGGCTGATCTTGTTTGTCCCAAACACGAACTTTCCAATGGACTTTTTGGCTGTTTTTGAGGGGTTTTCCCTGCCACGAGACCAGGAGTTTGGCAGATCCCTGTTGTTTTTTTGTCGCCCAGAGATCAGCTGTTTTGTCGTTAAGTTTTTCTTGGTTAGTAGCGGCAAGGATCTCGTAAGCGCTCTGGAAATTCCCCCGCTCGATGGAATTAAGTTTCCAGCTTAATCTTGGGGAATTTGAAACTCCAATTGGATTGGTTGCAGATTCGGTCCGGAGCTCCTTAATTTTGAGGGGTGCTCCCAGAGCGAAAACAGTGGAGCAAACGAGAGCTGTCAGGAAAGCTTGTTTCATCGGCAGTAAGAAAACCCGCCAAGCCTCAGTGTGCAAGCAGACAAACGGACTCTCACTGTGTGATTGTTAACCGAGCTTGGCCCAAATTTCCTCAAACTTTCTAGTAAAACTCCTCACGAGTCGTGGATTATTGGTAATTACGATATTTTCGTCGTTTTCCGCGGCGGCCGCGCGAGTCCAATTGTAGCTCCCTGTGAGGAGGAGGTCTTGATCAGAAATGGCAAACTTGTGGTGCATGTGGGCATCGGTTCGGTCGAGTCGGCAGTCGATTCCTGATTTGGAGAGATGGGTGAGATCTGAGCCTGAATCCATCGATTTGTCGTTGTCAGAGATGATTCTGATTTTTACTCCGCGTGCTTGGGCTTCTTCCAACCGTCGTACGATGCGGTCGTCTGTAATGGTGAAAACGCAAATATCGAGGGCTCTGCGACTTTCGCTAATCAGTTGGCGGATCCGGTGGAGGCAGTCGTCTCCCGGGCTAAAAAATGCGGAAGCCTTAGTTTTATTTTCCTTCGTGTAGAGCAGTTTGATGAATCCTTGAAGCCAGTCGAGAGCGGTGATTTGCCCAAATTCATTGATGGCTTCTTGCGTCAATTTGAAAGCAAGCTGTCGAGCTTTGGCTTGTTCAATGGGATTCCCTGCGATGCGCGACAAGTGGTTTTTAAGGCTCTTTTTCTCGGATCGACTCAGGGCGAAATCTTCGAGTGACTCCTTCATAAAAACTTCCAACTCAACCATCTCAGAAAGACCGTAACGAAAAATTCACACTGTGACAATGATGGTTGCACCACTAAGTTCCCTATACTTCTGGGGTAAGTCCGAGATTCTTTGAAAAAATGATTTTAATGGAAGAAGCCCCCTGTTCATGAGGAGATGGCCTACTTGCCATGCAAGTGGTTAGCGATTCAAAGAAGAATCTTAAAGATCCGTGTTATTCAATCTCTTGTGTCTCTCCCTCAGGAGTCCCGCCTTCGACAAGAGTCGTAAATTGAGCGATCCACTTGGGGGCGGATTTATGAGTAAGGTGCTTCTTCAAGTGCTCGAGCATCCTGAGAGCCCCTCCGCGTTGATCGCCGGCCTCAAAAAGATCGACTTCCATAGCCCAAGTTAATTTTGGACGCTCTTCAATCAGCCATTTTTCGAAGGCTGGTTTGCGATCACGATCACCGCTCGCTTCGCTGGTCCATTTCTCAAGCAGGTTCCCTTCGTGTTCAACCCGCTTGAGCCACGCCTTACGAAGGGAGTCGAGTGTTTTAGGAGTTCGCAGGGGGGGGAGGATAACGTTCTCGTAGAGATCGGCTATATCGAGTGGAGATTTCGGCCAAGTATCAATCTCGATAGTGCCGACCGAGTAGGCATCAGCGAATATACTACTCAAGGGATCACTTCGGAGAAGCTGGTCTTGGCCCTTGAGGTCTTCGGCGTCGCGAATGATTGATTCTAGAACCCCAACTCCCCTGGTTGAGAGAACAGAAATGTCGTCTACTTGTGCTGCCTCGAGGGTCAGCACTAGCCAATTAAGTTGATGCCGGAGCGCGAGACGAAAAGCGGGACTATCGCTGCGTTCCTTGTGGCGCTTTTTCCAATCACGAAATTCACTGGCCTTCCGTAGTTGATCTTCAAATCGGACTTTTTCGATGCAGTTGAGATAGAGTTCATGTGCTGCAGCTGAACTTTCACGGGCTTTTCGGAAAGCTGAAAGAGCAACCCCATATCGACCTTTGACTGTGCTATCGGAGGTGCCTTGGACTTCCTTAAGCTTTTCGAGAAGAAGTTCACGATCAAGTTCGGAGAGCGGTTTCTCCTGTCCGTTGGCAGGAAGGAGTAACGAACAAAAAAGCAAAGCAATACATTTCATAGACGGGGAGGGCTGTTTTATGGTCTCCAACACTTCATTGTTGGAAAATGGAACTAAACACGCCTCTGAAATTTGTCCAAGTGATAGTTTCGTTTTGCAGGAGCCTTATGGGCGCAATTAATGGGTGAGATGGAAGCCTGAATTGGCCTATTGCGGACGAGAGGTTGTTTAGCGGTAGCCATTTCGAACGGGCGAGTCTGGTCAAAAACAAGAAAGGACCGTGAGAATTCCCACGGTCCAGTTCTGACTGATTCTGGTTGGAATGAATGTTTGGCCTTATCCTCCAGTCTTGGGCGCGCGAGGTTTCTTCGGCTTAGCTTGTTTTTGGCCAGGTCTTTGTCCTCGGCCTCCTTTTTTCTGTTGCTTTTTAGCTTCCTCAGCTTTTTCAGCGAGCTTCTGGGCCCAGCTTTTTTTGCCTGCTTTTTTCGAGGCTTTCAATTCGGGCTCTGGCATCTTTTGCATGAGCCAAGTTTGGCCGATCGAGAAGATGTTTTGAGTGGTCCAATAAAGGGCGAGGGCGGATGCGAAGTTGTAACAGAAAAAGAAGAAAATAAGCGGCATTAGCATGAAGATCCGCTGCTGCATCTTATCACCGGTCTTTGGGGTGATCTGCATTTGAATAACCATCGTGACAGCCATCAAGATAGGGAGAATATTAAGAGGCAGCCCCATGATGTAGGTGACCGTGTCTGGCTGCGAAAGGTCTTTCACCCAGCCGAGAAAGGGCTGGTTACGAAGCTCAACGGCATATTGAAGCATATTGTAAAACCCGAAGAAGATGGGGATCTGCACTAGCATGGGAAGACACCCGCCCATCGGGTTAACCCCAAACTGCCGGTAGAGCTTCATCATCTCCTGGTTCATTTTATTGGGATCGTCAGGATACTTTTCTTTGAGTGCCGCGATCTTAGGTTGGAGCTTGGACATCCGCTTCATGGTCCGAGTGGACTTGGCGTGGAGCGGCCACATAAAGGTTCGAATAATGAGCGTGAGAACGACAATGGCCCAACCCCAAGACCAGTCATTGTCTTGCCCGCCGAAGAGATTGGATAGCTTGTTGAGTGTCCAATTGAGTGGTCGGCTGATCCATCCGAAAAGGCCGTAGTCCATGACGTCTCCTTTGTCTCCATCGAGGCTACGAATAAGCGCGTTATTTTTTGGACCCATGAAGACATCGAAGATGTATTCGCGACTTTGTCCGGCAGGGATCGCTTCGTTGGGAAGTGCAAGGTAAGTGTTGAAAGCTTTGACCCTTTTATTTCCCCGGGACTCAGGAAGGTCGACATCTACCGGGATGGCACGGAAGGTCGCAGGATAGGGTTTTTCCGGGGTGATGATGGTCGCAAAGAATTGGTTTTCTACTCCGGTAAAAAGTAGGTTTTGCTCGAAATTTGTTCGAAACTCGGTGGGGTCTGCTCCAAAAATTTTGCTGAAGTAACCCGTTGTTTCGGAATCGTAATTACCATTTTCGTTCCAGAAGAAGTTGAGGTAGTTGGGGCGTTCGTCTTCGTATGTAGGGGCAGCTGAACCGTTAAAGATTGCAACGTCGTTGAGCGAAATCTCGCCGTTGGTTGTGTTCTCAAGAACTAGCTTAAACTGCAGACGATACGGGCTTCCGGCGGACTCTTCTTCGACGATCGTCCAACTTTTCTGTGCGATCAGGTTGTTGGAAAGAGGGCCTTTGTAGGTAATCGAGGTTTCAGATTTACTACTTTCGTCTGGTTCGTAGTAACCTTTCTCTAAGCTTTCTCCTGAGATCTTAGTGATGGCGCCGATACGATTAAGCCCGAGGTCGTTCATCGTGATCAGCCCGTCCCCAGAGAATGCCTTTTCTTCGAGGAACTTGTTTTGAACGATTCCGCCTTCGAGGTTCGAAAGGGTGAAGACGCTGGCTGGAGTTACAATCTCGTGGCTTTCCTCGGTTCCGATGTCTTCAGGAATGGGGCGGGGTTTGACGGTGACCGAAGGGATTGTTTCGGCAGGAGTTTTTTTGGCATCCTGTTCTTCTTTTTCGGCCTGTTCTGCGAGCTTAGCTTCCCGCAGTATTTTTGCGTTTTCTTCTAAATAGTAATAATTAACAGCCAGTAAAATGGCGCAGATTGAGACGACGATCCAAGCTTTTCGATCCATGATCAGTTGTGGGTAGTGGGAGAATTTTTGGAGGAGGCTTGTGAGCCTCTGGTTGATGAAACGGGGTCATAACCGCAGCCACCCCAAGGATGACAGCGTAAAATCCGACGAATCCCAAGGTAGGTGCCTTTGAGCGAGCCATAGGATTCGACGGCTTCGAGAAAATAGTGAGAGCAGGAAGGGGTGTAACGGCACCCGGCATTGGGTCCGCCGATGGCATGCAGCACGGGGCGGATAAAGATCTGGTAGGCCCGAATGATCAGTCGAATGAGAGATTTCATGAGGGATCGATGGGATGTTCGTGCCAAATTTTGAGTCGTTTGGCGGTTTTGATCCAATCGGCTTCAAGTTGCTGGAAGGTGGCTTGGGAGGCGCGCCAACGGGCGATGGTGACAAGCATGACGTTTTGGTGGAGATTGTCGCCATGCTTTCGGATGATTTCGCGAAATCTGCGTCTGAGAAGATTCCGGGTGACGGCTTTTCCTGCTTTTTTGGAAGTGATGAGCCCAAACTGGCGGTCCAGAGTCGCTTTACCTTCAAGTTTCCCAAGGACGAGATATTTTCCGGCGGCAGATTGGCCGCCATTCCGAACGATTTGAAACTCGCCCCATTGGCGCATACGCCGCTTTCGGGTCAGTCTCATGACTGGAAAAAAATCCCAAGATAAACAGGTGAGGACCCACAAGAGATGCGGGACAAAACCAACTTACTTGGTGTTGTTTTGCACCGTATGGCGCTTGAAGTGAATCTCGGCACCCTTCGGAAGAAGGCGCTTCCGACCTTTACGGCGACGGCTCTTGAGGATGCCACGTCCCGCTTTGGTAGCCATGCGAGCACGGAAACCGTGTTGCTTCTTGCGGGTGCGCTTGGAAGGCTGATATGTCATTTTCATGGCCGTAGAAAAAAGATGAGTTTTTGAAAAAAATCCAGCTGCGAGGAGCGGGGAGGCGGAGACTAGCTGGCGAAAACCGCTTGTCAACCCATCGTGGAGGTTTTTCGAAAAAGATGATGGAAATGTTTGAAATCAAATATTCGCGGGGCTTTCCCTAATTCAAAAGGCGTCAGGACTGGCCGGTTCGTGCTAAAATGGGCCTAATTGCCGGTTTCTCCCGAGAAATGTTGTGCTATCCTCCAAATATGTCGGCGGAGGACACACTCGCAGTTTGTATGTTGCTCGTGCTGCTTATTGCGGCGGGTACATTGACGACGATTCTCTTTTCTATGATGCGGAACGCCGGGAAAGAAGATGAGTTGGCTGACTTATTGAAGGACGATGAGGCTCCGACAGGGCTGGAAAGCGAGCCAGCCGGCCCCGATGAAGAATCGAGTCAGCCTTGGGAGAAAGATGCCGATTGGTGGAGGGACTGATTCATTCGTCGCCGAGAAGGTATTTGGAGGCCTGCTCGACGTCCTTGTCACCACGTCCAGAGAGGTTCGCAATAATGATATCTTCCTTGCGCATCGAGCCCGCGACTTTTGAAACGTAAGCCATGGCGTGGGAAGATTCGAGGGCGGGAATGATTCCTTCAGTATGAGCCAAATCTCGAAAAGCGGCTAAGGCCTCGTCGTCAGTTGCATAGGTGTATTCGGCGCGCCCGATATCTTGGAGGTAGGCGTGTTCAGGGCCGACGGCGGCGTAATCAAGGCCGGCGCTGACGGAGTGGGTAAGCTGGATTTGACCGTCATCGTTGGCAAGGAGCCAGGTTTTGGAACCTTGAAGAACGCCCAATTTGCCACCTTGAAATCTGGCGGCATGCTTCTCTGGTTTAATTCCTTCGCCACCGGCTTCCACTCCAACCATCCGGGTGTCTTGATCATCGACAAAGGGATGGAATAGCCCCATGGCATTTGAGCCTCCGCCGACGCAAGCAACGAGAAGGTCAGGAAGGCGACCTTCTTTTTGAAGAACTTGTTCGCGTGCTTCGAGGCCAATGACACGGTGAAAATCGCGCACCATCATGGGAAAAGGATGGGGTCCTAAAGCGGAACCTAGGATGTAGTGGGTATTATCGACGGTGGCTACCCAGTCGCGCATCGATTCATTGACAGCTTCTTTAAGGGTCGCTTGCCCGGCCGTGACAGGAACAACCTTGGCACCCATCAACTTCATTCGGGTGACGTTAAGGGCTTGGCGCTCCATGTCGACCTCGCCCATGTAAACAGTGCAATCCATTCCGAAGCGGGCGCATACAGTTGCGGTGGCGACGCCGTGTTGACCAGCCCCGGTTTCGGCGATAATACGCTTTTTACCAAGTCTCTTAGCTAAGAGAATCTGGCCGATCGCATTGTTGATTTTGTGAGCTCCGGTGTGGAGAAGATCCTCGCGTTTGAGGTAGATTTTGGCACCCCCGAGTCGCTCGGTCCAACGCTCCGCAAAGTAAAGAGGGGTTGGACGGCCGCAGTAATTTTGGAGGAGATCATCCAATTCAGCCTGAAAAGAAGGATCTGCCTTGGCCTCGTCGTAGGCGGCCACGAGGTCATCTAGGGGGGTCATGAGTGTTTCGGGAGCGAAACATCCTCCAAATTGACCATAGTGACCCGTTGCGTCGGGAACAGCGCTAGCCTGTTTGCTCATGACGGCAAGGTAGCCGATGAGTGGGGATTGGCACGCGTAAATTTAGGCGTCTTGTGAACCATTACGAACTGAGGCCCGAAAGGTTTCTTGGGGTTCTTATTTGGTTATGATCCGCTTGAGAGTTTTCACATTTGTGTGAAACACAAATCAAGTCGTGATTTTGTGAGGTGTTTCTGCTGGATTCCCTTTATGGCGAAGATCGCAGTGCTAGGTTCTGGAACGGGGTCGAATTTCCAAGCCCTTGTGGAGGAATTTGGTGATGAGATTGTGCTGGTGATTTCTGACCAGCCTGGTGCCGGGATTTTGGAGAAAGCAAAAGCATTCGGAATTCCAACCGTGGTAGAGGTAGGTGGCGCTGATCTTAGCGCGCGAATTTTGAAGCGACTTGGTGGTGTCGACCTCATCTGTCTCGCGGGTTATATGCGCCTAGTGAAGGAGCCCCTTTTAAGCGCTTTTCCAAACCGGATTCTTAATATTCATCCGTCACTCCTTCCAAAGTATCCCGGTAAGGCAGCATGGGAGCAGGCTTTGGCTGATCAAGCAGAAGTGACGGGCTGCACCGTTCATTATGTCGATGCCGGAATCGATACCGGAGAAGTGATTTTGCAGGAAAAAGTAGCCGTCTTAATAGATGATACTGCGACGACTCTGCATACCAGGATCCAAATTGCAGAGCATCGCGTTTATCCACAAGCAGTGAAGCGGGTGCTCAAAAAAATGAGTGGCAGAGTGTGACGAAATCACCAGCGAAAGGGATGAGAGTATCAGCTCAACTCACTGCTAAATTTATTTCAAGCTGCTAAAGATAAAAACCCCTTTCTTGTTTCCAACCCCAAGGTCAGTTTTGCCGTCGCCATTCACATCGCCAGCGGCAAGTTGAGTCCCGACCCCTGAATCGGTGTCGAGGAGGTGGGGAATGAACCGGGCTCCGTTGTCATCGCGGACGAGCTCAAACCAGTAAAGAACGGCAGGTTGGTTAGCCCCAGGATCGTTTCCGTTATGCGCAAAATAACGCTTACCAGTTGCGAAGTCGGTGAGCCCGTCTTTGTTGAAGTCGCCTGCTACAAGAGCGTGGGCCTGGCTAAACGTCACGTCCCCAATACCGGGTGATTTGTCCTCGGGAATGAGGTTGTGTTTCTTGAAAGTGATACGGCCTTCGCGTTTTTTGTTTTCAAACCAGGCGAGTCCCCAGGAGTGCGCCGCGGTACTCGAAACGACATCGTTGTCGCCATCGCCATCGATGTCGAAGACCAGCATTTGAGCACCACCACCCGGCGAAAATTGGTGGCGGTGAAAATTCCAATTTCCAGATTTGAGGGGATCGGTGGGAGCTTCATACCAACCTTCTTTCTCGAGAACATCAGGGCGACCGTCGCCATTGAGATCACCGAAGCCGAGCCCGTGATAGTAAGGCGACTTGGTGCGCTCGGGCGAGATGGAGTGGAAAGTCCAGGGCTGCTCGGGAGCTTTGGGATCTGGAGTGAAGAAACCGAAGCGGCCATCCTTCATCGCGACGAGCTCAAGATTACCATCACCAGTAAGATCTGTTAATTCGGGTGATTCGTTGCCGATCTTCGCCACCACGCGATGCTTAACCCAGTTCTGCGACTGTTTTTCGGGCTGTAAGTAGAGGTCAAGGTGGAATTTACCATCGTGTGCGATCTGGAAGATGTCGCTACGTCCATCGCCATTGATATCAAGAACCCAGCTTTGAAAAGAGTTGTGTTTGTAGCCTTTGGCAGGGACGGCTTCACCCGGGCGGTAGCGGTTTGATTTCTTAAATTCGGGGCCGGACCACCACAAGGGCCCAGCGAGGAGGTCGATCTTGCCATCGCCGTCGACATCACCAAAAGAGGCTCCTTCGGTGTAAACACCGGGCGAGACTACCTGGCGTGCGTGGCTGGGTTTGTCTTTGGCGGAGTCGTGCGCTGCCAGGACGAGGGCCACGAGGCCGATGGGGAGGGTAAGTTTGAGGAGTTTCATTTGATGACGATTTCGAGTAAGACAGGAGCCTGGCGGTAAGCGGAATTCACGGCGAGAGTGAAATGCTCGGGATCTTCGTTTCCGGCGAGCTCAATGATGGCAGGGCCTTTTTCAGGAAGAACGATTTCTTTCTTACCGGCGAAGAGATCTAGCAGAGTGGTGTCGTTGATCTTGAGTTTCACTTTGCCTTTTTGAGTGATGCCAAAGCGAGCGACTCCCCAGGTGTTACGGCCTCGACCTCTGACTTTGGGAAGTTCAGAAGGTAAGAGTTCTCCGCTGACTTTACTGCCGTAGGTCTGCCATTGGTAGCCCTCGAATTTCTCGGCAAAGACGGCGGTTCCATAGTGGCCCATGCCATCAACAGTTCTTGGGTGAGGCTGCAAGACCAGGTAGTCGCGGATGATAGGTTTCGCGCTAACCTTAAAATCACCGTCCTTACCTAACTCGGAGAGAAATCGAACTAAGTCTATGAACTGGTCTTCCCGAAGCCCGGTGGTGAGCCCGGGTGGCATCATGGAAACGGGGCTGATGGTGATGTTCTTGATGTCACTTCTGGCGATACGGTTCATCTGGCCCGCGTAGTCGCGGAGGACAACTTCGGTATCACTTTCGCTGACCATACCACCTGTGTGAGCGTTCCCATTTTTTTCGCTGACTAAGGTGGTGTGGTAGCCTTCCTTGATCTTGTCGTTAGGATTGAGAAGCGAGGTGATAAGGTAGTCGACCGGGGCGCTGGCTCCG
>ERZ1046568.1423-NODE-1423-length-17148-cov-4.695548_pt1 | contig 17148 bp, 22 predicted proteins | sample MGYA00383092_ERZ1046568 | MGnify/ENA primary metagenome ERZ1046568 (study PRJEB29581, sample SAMEA5548362) | metagenome | biome: marine; feature: coastal; material: water | depth 1 m | study: Short-term variability in the microbial, nano- and picoplankton... | reverse complement strand
TATGGGGCCAGTTCCAGCCGCATCGCTTATTGTGTTTGCTCTAATATCAGACAATTGATAAGTTCCCCCCGCTTGTCACAGTTAGCGTTATGCCTGTTGCAACAGTCAACGGGCCAGTGCAGCTTGCATTTTCGGAAGCGTCAATCGTTACATCAGTGTCAAGTTGCTGCTCGTTAATGCGAAAGATATCGCCAGAGCGATCCCCAACCGTTCCGTTTTCGCCTTTATACATCCCGCCGCCAGAAATGACGCCTTCGCCGCCTGTCTGCTCAACTTCAAACAGTAAGAGCCAAGCCGAATCAGCCTCATTGCGAAACATTAATTTGCTGTTGGTTGTGTCGTACCAAAACTGATTTGGGTAAGTTGTCGTTGGCGCTGCTGCACCAGATGACGTTGTAACTATTGCCTCAAGCGCATCATTAAGATCGGCCCGAAAGTTGGGAAATCCCTGATTGGCAATATTAAAATCATGCTGTGACATTTTTAAGCTGTTTCCTTTCCAAATCCTCTGGAAATATAATCTAGTTCAACGGGCTGTGTCAGCAAATTATCAGAAGCATCGTAAAACGACGCCGTGAATCCCGCGTTTGTTTTCGACCCTATCACATAATAGTCACCTGACGAAAGACCCGTTGCAGAAATGCCAATTGACGGGCTGGACGTTGTATAGAATGGCGCTGGATATGTAATTGATTTTGAGCCTGTAACCGCAATATCATTTTCAGATTGAACAGCGTCAGGCATATCAACAATTGCGGAAAGCGCGGTTATTCTTGGCGACAAAGTTCCGTCAACTGTTTCCAAGTGCGCCCTGAATTTAATTGAACGCGCAGAAATATCAGCCGCGACAAGATCAATCCAGCCCGACCAAGTGCCGCTCGCCGTGGCAACCGCTGGCGAATCGTCAGAATATGCATACTGCACCTTGGCCGTTGCGCTGTCATAATTACTGGTATCGCCATCAAACAACCCCGCCTTCTGATCAAAGTCGCCGCCAGCGGAGTCAAAGCGATCAATGTAGGCAATCTGATTGAATGAAATTGAAGAACGAATGTAGCTTGTATATTTCGCGCCCAAATCCATTTCGTTATCGAAATAATAAAAGCCACTTGACGCAACGCTACCGCTGCCACCATCGAAAAGCCCCGTTGCATCGTCAAAATCACCCGCAACTTCATCAAAAAGATCACTTGTGGAAAGCACCAAATAAGAATCTGACCCATCAACCACAAGCGCAACATCATCTTTGACGCCATCGAAGTCAGGGTTTTGCACAAAGTTTTGTATTACGTTCAGCCCAAGAATATCATTCAGATCGTTGATTATGACGTTTTGCGTTGCGTCTGCCGACTTGAAGCCAAGTTTATCAACAGCCTTGATTAAATATGTGCCTGTTCTAGCTGGCGACGAAGCGGTTGTTGCTGGGCGAGCAACCTTTGGAATCAAAACAACTGATGATGACCATTCGGCGCCGATTGTCACTGGCGAATACCTGATTTCGTAGTGGCTCAAATCAAGATCAGGAACAGGCGTCCAAGACAAGTGCAGCGTATGGCCAACGGTGTTCGCGCCAAAGTTTGTGACGTTTTGCGGTATTTCTGTGAAAAGAGTTATATAGCGGTTTGAGATATATGCCCAATCGCCCCTGATGCCGAGAATGTTAACGCCACGCGCTCTGAAATCAAAAAAACCGTCTTGAACGCCAACGACCTCAAATCTGTTTGTTGAAGAAATGCCCAGCGAAGTCCAGCTTGCGTCTCCTGTCTTTCGATATTGAACTTCGTAATGGCTGATCAGTGTCGAATCTGACGAAACATCAATCAAGATCGTTCCCACGACTTCTTGATTTACCAATCTCAATTCGCCAGTAACAGACAATCCAACGTCAGGCACATCGCGGAAATCTGGCAGATTGGTATTGTTTGAAATGATTTCCTGTTCTTCTGCGTTCCAATCGAACGCCGTTGAACTTGTTTCGCGCAGCGACATTCCAATTCTAATGCCGCCGTTGTCGTTGATTAACAAGCGCCACGAAGCAACGATGAAATCCTTCTGATTCCAGCCGTATTTATCAATCGTCAATTGAACCGTATCGCCAATTTCAACATCAACTGCATTAAGCCCAAACTCTGCGTCAAACGTCATCTGTTCGCGCATTCTATAAAGCATCTGCTTGGCTACGCGCTGTGCGCGCCTGTGGTCTGTTATAAAAGAAAACGGCACGTCAAGCGTGTTTTCTATTCCGTTGTCCTCGCTTAGAAATGCAGAACTTTGAATGGCTGGATAATCGCTTTCGATCCAATCGTCCTCGGCTCGCATGATCTTGCCCGTTACGCGGTTGAATATTTCGCGGCGAGAAAATCGCGTTTGCAGTGATATCGAAGAACGCAAATCATCAAGCGTAAAAATTTTAGTTGGCGATTCATAAACGCCAACGCGCAACTTCCATTCGCCGCCTGAAAAATACAGTTCGCCATTGCAAGATTGCATCATTTCCTCAAGCGTCTTGCCTATCGAAGATTTGGAATTTACAACGCCATCCATTTCATAGCGGTCTTGCGTCCCGCCCCCTGCTTTCGGCACGTTTTCATCGCAATCATTTGCCGCCGATGCAAAATAAGTGTCATCAACTTGGGAATCGCTCAATCCATAGCTGGAAGTGATATAATCGCGCACACAAAGCGCGGCGTTGTTTGAATAGCCTGTTGATCCGTTGCGCGGATCATAAACCTTTTTGCCTCTGATGATTGCCGTAAATGTAGGAATACCACCCGCAAAAACGTCCTGATCCCATTCAAGACGCGCATATATGTAAGCAATGCCCTTGCCAACGCCAGAGCCTTTCATGCTGGTTTCAGACACCAAAGCGGAATCGCCCGTTGTTTGATTGCCTTTGTGCTTTCTGATTCGGATCTTGCTGTCCCAACCCTTGTTGGTGACGTAGCCGCTGCCGTTAATGCTTACAATCTGGTCATTGATATAAATATCGTCAATTGAGTAAACTTCATGCCCTGCCAGAGCGATGACAATATGCAAATATTTGTTATCCTCGCCAGATGAATCCATAAACGTAATGGTGCCGCCCTTGCGCACCTTTCCATAAATGTATTCTTGATTGGCAACGCTGTTCTTTGAGTTAATCAGTGTGCCTTTATTTTCGGTGGTAGCACTTTCTTCAATATCTTCATAATCTGCCGCCGAATAGGAAGGCGTTTTTGGCGCAAGCAATCTGTTTGCGACATACGTAACAGCCGTAATCGCCGCATATCCAACGACTGCGCCGAGAGTCAACGCCGCTGCACCTGTTCCAACGAGCACAGTGGACGCCACTGCGCTTCCCAAAATCAAAGCGCCGACAGCTTGCGGCGATCTTGGCGCAGCGTCCCAATCTTTATGACGCATGACGTTGTAAGGAATTTTACTCATTTGCCCAAGCCCCATTGATTTGATCGGTTTGAATGATTGTCAGACCACGATCTGCAACGAAAAAAGAGTTGGTGCCGTTTGAAATACCGAAAGCATGATCAAACAACCCGCGCCGAATGTCGTTTGAAATCACAAGCGATCCGCGTGGAGGAAAACCATCGACGCGCTGCAAATTTTCATCAAGTGCTTTTATGATATTGAAATGGCCGTAAGTATCTTTACAAAGTTGAGCCATTCCGCGTCTGCCTTTGGTCTTGTATTTGCCAATCACTGCGTCGGCAAATCCGTGGCCATACATAACACGCCAAGCGCCGTTGGTAAATGTTAGGCAATCGTGCAATCCAATGTCGAAAATCTTTGTTGAGTTTTCGCTTAAATATTCGTTTAGCCTTGTGCGCGTCCCCATAGAATTTCCTTATCTTGAAGCGAGGAAACAAAATCAAAAAACGTGTCTCCCGAATGCCGCGCCTTGTGATTTGCAGACGTATAACGCCGCACCTTTGACCGCTGCAACGCAACCAGCTTGCTTTCGATTGTCAGTGTTAGCATTACGTTTTCCGCGCTTTCCTCTGTGGACATTACATCCATTAGACCGCCGAAAACCTCCACGACATCTGTAACGCTAAATTCACCAAATAAAACCCGCGCTGTGCGGCCCTGATAAGGCTCTGTGAGCGCCAGCGAGATAATTGATGGGTCTGACGCTGCCAAAGAAATCGTTATGCCCTTGGCCGACATGTCGCTTGCTTCTTCAATTCCAGCAATGCCCATCAGCGTTCCGACGCCGAGATAAGTATTACCTTCAATCGTGCGGTTTCCGTAGCCCGTCCACAAGCGTACCGACCCAGCGTCAAAATTCATTTCAACGGCATGAAATGGCTGAATTGCGTCTTGCGTTAATGCGGTAACGAGCGCGGCTGGAATTGATCTTGTCATACGGTAATCACCTCAACAGCATCAAACGAAATTCCATATTGCTCAAGGTTGCTTACGTTCCAAATCGTGTCATTGCTGCCAAGTCTGAAAGTGCCTTGCGGCGATGAAAGGTAAACAATTGCGCTTGAAGCGTTGATGCGCAAGGCTGGCCATATGTTGATTGTGCCGTTTCCGCTTTGATCTGCCAAAACTTTATGAAGATATTGATGTGTCCCTGATACCAAGTGAAACCAATCGCCAGCAAGCAAGGTGCCTGTCATTGTGATTGTTGGGTCGCTGTCTCCGCTGCTACCAGAAAGCGTTGCCGTTGTTGCTGTGCCAAGCGGTGCGATTGCAAGCGGATCGCCAAGATAAAACGAACCAAAGCGACCTCGCAAAGACGCCAGCCAGCCGATCCAAGTTTCAGCCGTTGCCCGTCGCATCGGTGGCAATGATACGCCAGCAGACCAGCGTTGACCCGCGTTGGCTTGCGCTTGTTGCGCAAAGGTAAACGGGCTTTCTTCAATCGCAACAGAGTTTTGCATTGAGAATTGCACAGAGTTTAGCTTTGTCGCTGTTGGCAGTGCCAATGGATATGTGGTCATGCGTAGCCCCTTCCGCTGACGCTTCTTCGCTGCGCATCAAAAACCGCCTGTTTTGTTGTGTCAACTATTCTCGGAATCATCGCGCTAATTTCTGCCCTCGAAACGCCTGATTCAAAATTGTTGTTCTGGATAACCGTAACACCGCCGCCGCCAATGTTCTGACCTTTCGTGTGATCAATCACAGTCTCGTTTGGATGTAGTATGGCTGGAAAGCCGCCCTTGCCATCCACGCCGCCTGTGCGCGACCCTGCGCCCGTAAAGCCGCCGCCATCGTAGGTGTTTAATGCTGGCGTAGCTGCGGCAGCGGGAACACCAACGATGCTTTCGATAGTGTTTGCAATGAATCCAGTGATCCGCTTAACAACGAATATTTTGAAAAGATCGTTGATAATTGCTCTTGCCATATCTTTAAACGCTGCACCCGCCTTTTTTGTTCCATCAATCATTGATGTAAAGGCGCTGCCGAATGCGTCCCCAACTGACTCGCTTGCAGATTTCAATTCCCTTTGCGCTTCTGTCAATCCGTCAATATCTTCTTTCGTCGCGCCAGCGGCTTTACCGATATCCATTAGATTCTTGACAACCGTTGGGTCGATGCTTGGCCCTTCTTCATCGCCAGAGACACCCGCAACAGCGGTTTTTAATTTTTTGAAAGCTGCGGCTGCTTCTGCCGCGCCTTCAGTTAACTTGCCTGACGCAGTTTTTGCCAACTTTTTTGCTTCATTGTCAGCTTTCGCTGCTTCGGTATTGAACTTTGACATTGTGTCAGCGGCACTCTGGGCGGCTCTGTCTAAACCTGCAACGACTTCTGGCATAAGCTGCATACCACCAACTGTTATGTTAGCGGTGCCTGAAGCCAAAGTGGAAATGAATTTGTACCAACGATCTGAAAGCCCTTCCAGCATTGAATAAAAGCCAGCTTTAATTGCCGCCCATACCGCACTTAGACCCGCTGGAACGGCCTGAGTTGCCGTAACGATGCCACTCCAAACTCCGCGCCAAACTTCGCCTAAAAGCATCATGGCCTCGCCAAGCCCACCAGTTTTTTCAACTAACTTCTGAAACCAGAAAACGGCTTCTCCAGCAAGAACCACAAGAGCGCCGATGCCTGTGCTTATTAAAGCCCCCCTCAAAACTCTAAGCGAACCCGCAAATCCAAGTGCGGCAATCTTGGCAACCGCAAGAGCCGCAACCATCTTGACGCCGATAGCTGACGCAAACGCCAAAATTGTCGCCGTGTATGCTGGTATTCTTGCAAATATTTCATTCAATACCTGCCTGAACGGGCTTGTCATTTTCATCGCTTCGGCAATCGCGTTTGCAAATCCCTCAATTGCTGGCGCAAGTTTTGCCGCCATAAGGTTTCCGAAGCCTGTAGTGATCAGCTTGAGCCTTGAAATTGCATCATTGGCAGTTTCAATATTAGCAGCATCGACTTGGCTTATTCCTACGCCGAAATCTTTAATATCTTGCGCGGCTTGGCTTAAAGTCTCGCTGTCAATTCTTGTAAATATTAATCCAGCCCTATCGCCAAATAACTCGGATGAAATAGCGGCTTGCTGCGCGGCTGGAATAAACTCTTGTATCGCGTCTTGAATTTTACTTATTTTTTCATCAAGCGGCAAAACTGACAAATCATTTGCGGAAAGTCCAAGTTTCTTCAATGCCTTCGCCGCTGGCCCCGCGCCCATTGTCGCTTGGCTCAATCGCTTTGTTAATTGAATCGTCGCCTGTTGTATTTCACCCATAGAAACGCCAGCAAGTTCCCCTGCGCGGTCAAGCACCTGAATCGACTTGGCTGTGGTGTTTAAACTTTTTGCAAGTTTGGCTTGAGCATCAACAGCCCTCATGGATTTGACAGTCAGTGCGGCAGTCGCCGCGCCAACCGCTGCCATTGCCGCCGCCGCAATTTTGGCAAACTTTAAAAGGTTCGCTCTGGTCTTATTTAGACCTTTATCAAGGTCGCTGGTATCTGCGCCAATTTTAACTTTCAGACTTGGAAGCATTGTAATGATCCATCCATTTTTTCAATCTTAGCGCGGTTTGTCTTGTCAGTCCCTTTTTCTTGGTCTTTCCAACTTCCGCTTCGTAAAGCCACCAAAAATGTCGCGGTCTCATTCGCCAAAATTCAGACGGTTGAACGCCTAAAGTCCTAACAGCCGTTAGGAAGCAGCTTTTAACGAACCGCGACCTTTTTTTTCTTCGCCGCTTTCGTCGCCTTCTGGTGCGCCATCCATAAGAATCTCAATCAGCGTCATAATTGCTTGAGTTGCGACCATGTTTTTCTGATCTTCATCCATTCCTTTTATTTCGTTCATCATTACCTTGTGAACTTTTTGCGGCGTTGTGTGCGCACCAGCAAAGTTTAACATTTCAGAATAACAACGCGACAGCTTGCGGAATTTTGGCTTTTCGGCCATCTGCGCAAGTTCTGATATTGTTACAATATCTTCAAGGCGCTCCCCAAGTTCAAACGCCTCGTTTTCGCTGATGATGTATTCTTCACCGTTCCATTCGATTTCAATCTTTTTCATTTATTAAGCCGCTGTGTAAGTCCAAGCGCCTGATGACTGCATCGAGCAAGTGAAAGTTACAGCGCCATCATGCGCGCCAGATTCTTCATAAGAAGCAAGATAAAAATCGCCGCTGATGTCGCCGCCATCTGCAAAGTCAATTGTGATGTCAGTCAGAAGCATTCCCGTTGCGGCAAGCGCAGCGTCACGCATAACGGTATCAGTCCAAACGCCAGAAACAGAAATGTCGAGCGCCCTCATACCTGCAAAATCTGCAAGTGTGCGATAGCCGCCATCGCTGATTGACGTGATGTCAACAGGGCTGTTATCTATTGAGATTCCGTTTTCTTGCGCTCCCGCTATGGCAACCGCATTCTTTTTAATCAGTAAGTCGCGTCCAGTGTCAGCCATGTCTTGGCTCCTTTCGTTGTAACTTGCTGGAAACTAACACCACCAGCGGGATTTTGGAAACTATTTAGTCACGCGTGTAAATAACACGGAATGTTAGTAGTCCGCGCTTCGTATGCCCGTCTGGGTCTTTGGTGTAAACAGAATTTTCCTGTCGAGTCAAAACGTGACTTGCGCCAGAAATGGTCATTGGCTGGCAATGCAGCGCGTCAACGATTGCTTCACCTACGTTTTTCGCTTCAAGCAAGTTGTTGCTTCTTGACCAAGCGTCAATTTGGCAGACCGCCTCTGTTCCGAAGAAAGTCTTTGAATCCCATGACGCCAAATTGTCTGATCCGATAGTGACATATGGAAAATTGGAAGAACTGCCAGAATCGTTTGGCTGCTCAACGTCAGCATATACGCCCGTAATCATAGCCATCAACGCGGCGTCATTGGACAAAACCGAATAGATTGCCGATTGAAGTGCTGCCCCTTTCATGTCTTGCCCCCGCTCAATATTTGCTTGATGCTTTTTAAAAACCTTGGCCGCGTTTCTTCTATTTCTGGAACCCAAGCTGGACGCTTTGCCATCTTAAAAGTGCCAAACTCAAGAAAAGAAGAATACTCGACTCTTGATCCAGCAACGGCGCTCATTGGCCCCGTCATTTGATGATAAATAGAACCCATCAGAACGCCCGTATCAGGCGCGGGTGGTTGCCCCGCCGCTGACGCTGTGTGGCTTATTGTTCCACGGTTGTACGTTCGACCTGTGGGTGTGCTTTGCTGCATTCGTAGCTTAACACCCGCCTCAAGACCCGCTGCCGTTTCTTGCACGACTTCCGCAACCTGTGCTTGCATCTTTTCAGACATGCGCTCAAGTGCTGCGTTTAATTCCTTCGTGCCTTGTACGGTCAAGCGTTGAGTCATGTCGGGACGCCCTCGCCAAGTTCCAAAACCGTCCAATCAGTTTTTTTCTGGATGTCATTCACAAAGGAAATATTGTAGGCAATCCCGTCGATCACAACGCGATCAGATTCAAAGATTTCATCCCAATAAGCAATCAAAAGCCGCCACTTGGAAATTGCTTCAATCCTGTCTGATTTCCAAATTTCGCTTCCTGACATTGCCGTTATACCGCCCTCCAAAGTGGCAACAGTTGCCCAAGTTTCGGTGAAGCCGCCAGCGCCATCGCTTACCTTCGTTGATCTTTGAATCAGAACAGTTTTCCAAAGCAAGTTTTCACTTGATCCAATCGCCACATGATAAAGGCCATCTGCCTTCACAATGTTTCTTGTCGCCATTACGTAATAAGTTTTTCCGCTGCTTGTCAGCGTGTCGCCCTCGACAGGCCAAGGCGAAAAGCCTTCAAGATATGCCGTTTCAACTCTTTGCTCTGGTGTTGGGCTTGGGTATCCGCTGGCAACCTTTTCCTGATCAAATAGAATGCGCCCCGTCTGTTCTCCAAAATCTGCTGATTGAATGGCGTCAGTAATCGCCGCCTGAACACCGTCAAACGCCGCCGCTGCAATATCGTTGACGGTTGTTGCCATCAGCCGCGCCCTAACTTGATTTGCAAGCCGCTAGACCCTGCACCCAGATATGGCCGCAAAAGATCGTTTGCCGCCGTGTAGTTTGACATTGATCTTGGGTCGAATGTAGTGCCGCCGCTGCCATAAGTCTTTTGGACTTCGGCTGGCCCAGCTTTTGAGCGATCTCCAGTTAATGGGCCAAGAACGCCTTCCGTCGCGTTTGCAAACGGATCAGAACCAGATTGAATGTCGAAAGCCAACTCTGCTTGGGCGTCTTTGAAGTCTTGCGGGATTGCATCGCTCGCAATAGTAAATCCTTTTATCTTGCGGCTCCAATCGCGGGGCAAGCACGTTGCTTGCGCTTGTTCAACTGGCGAACCGTCAAAAATGTACCTTGTCGAAATAGCGCGTTGCGCTTTGATCAGGTTTGTTTCCTTGGCGGTAGTGTCGCCCGTTGCAGTCTTGCCAAAAAGCGAAAGATAAGTTTCCCACTCGGCAACAGTTATGAAGCTGTTGGCCCCTGCAACAATGCTTCCATCTTCAATCACAATCGCCATTTTTCGCCTACTTTCTAACGCTCATCGTAATGTATAGCATTACAGAAGTATTGAACAGAAACCAAATATAATTGGTTGAGGCTGCGCCCCAAAGATTCCCCGAAATAAACGAAGCTGTCCAACCAAGCTGCGCGATGATGTATAAAGAAATCGAAATGCCAGCCACAATAATTTCAGGCTTAAAAATCTTTATCTTAAATGAGCCGTAAAAAAGAAGCAAAACGGCCCAAGTTAAAGTTATTCCATCAAGATAATGCGCCATTGGGTCGCCCTTTCAACGTCGAGGTTAATATAGAAATCAATCAACGCAAGCACGATCACAAGCCCCGCCAAGAATGGCAATGCGCGAGTCATTTATAAAGACCCCCGCTTAAAACAAACGCCATGACTGCCGCAACGACTGATCCAATTACGAACATATTAATTCGCTGAATCATTTCGCGTCGGCCATCTTCGCGGCGTTTTACTCCCTCAAGGGCGATTGCCATTCTATCAATGTTTTTATCAATCTCGCGCTGGGTTTTGAGAATTGATTTCAAGTCACCCGACAACTTAAAGTAATCAGCTTCCAATCTGTCAACTCGCCCAGAAATACTTTCGAGGCTTGCCATTGCGTCAGTCTGTCTTTGCGGCGTCATCTTTCTTTCGACGCTTTTTAGGTTTCGCCGATGGTGCTTCTTGCGCTGGTGCAAATTTTGCGTCGATTATTTTAAGCCCACGCGCCACAAGTTCCGCTTTTCGTTCTGGTGTTATTGGGTGTGGCTCATAAATTGTTTTCACTTCAAGACCTCCTATGAAAAACTTATAAAAGGGGCCGAATCAACGGCCCCTCAAAAAGTTCTTTACTGATCTGCATCAGCAACCGCGATGACGCCAGCAGTGTGCTTGACGCTCGTTGCGGTCTTATCCCAATTCGAGCCTGTAGCAAGTTCAGCGTCGGTTGGTGATTTGCCGCCGTTGGTTTCGTCCCAAGTGTAGCCCTTGAGGCCAAGACCAAACGTGTAGTCAACCTGCATTGTCGTTTCAATGCGTGTCTGCCCGTTGCTGGTTTCAATGTTTGAAATCACATCGGACGTGTTGTTGACCATTGCGCCGCCTTGAGCCAAGCCAAGAACTTTGACCTTGTTTGGCGTACCTGATTCGCGCAGTGCTGGCGCATCTGTTACAATGACAGCCTTGCCGAGAATATCCACGATCAAAATATTGCCGTACTGGAACAAGCGACCAGAGTTTGCGATATTTTCATCAACCAATGAATGATAGCAAGCGCCATCCATTACATTAGCGGCGATCAGGCTTGAAGCATCACCAAACAGCGCATTCGCGCCATTGATTGCGGTGTAAGACATACCAGCCGAGGCTGAAACATCATTCGTTGCGGCTGCTGTGTTTTCAATAGCTGCAACGGCAGAAGCGACTGCGCTGTTCAACTGATCTTGCATCAGAATTTTAGCAAATGCCTCTGAAGCTGCTGCAATGCCTTGTTGCGTTGGGCGCTGCAACCAAGTCATTTGGCTTGGCTCGTAACGTACTGGCCCGAACCCACCAGCAACTTTGACCATGCTGTTTTGCAATTCAACAAGATCGGTTGCCGACGCGCTTGCTTGTGCTGCGTAACGATCAACTCGACGCTGTGCGGCTGCAAGCGTTTGGAAGAATGACTCACGCGCAAAGTCGCCTGTGAAGCCATCCGTTGAAAGCGTGATTGCGCCACCCGAAGCGGCGTTGAATTTGTCAACTTCTTGCGCGACCAGTTCGATTGTTGAAGGCATAACGTAATCGTTAAACACCTTCATTTGTGAAAGAGACATATCTTAAACTCCAAAATTGCGGGGATTCTCCCCTGTGTTTATTCAAGTGGCAAATCAGAAAAGCCCGTTACTTTGGCAGCGAGATTCCCGAATTTACTATTCGGTGCAGCGTTTCCGCTGCCTGACGCTGGGGCTTTACCGCCGCCCCCTTTGCCTTTGTCCACTAGGAACTCTGGCATGGCCGCTGCAAGTTCTTTTGAAAGGTCGCTTAGATTGGCGAATCCATCGGCCCCCGAACCCGCGAGTGGGGTGCCTTTTTCTGACAATATGCGAATTTCGCCGCCTTCGTCAAGATTGACGCGATTCATATTTGCAGCGGCGAACATTTCAGCCGCTTTTGTCGGAAAGCCAGCCGATTGCAATTCAGATTGAAAACGTGCCTTTGCGCCGTTCAGCTTGATCTGCGAAAGCGCCTGATCTTTTTCTGCCAGCTTCGTTTCAAAGTCTTTTCGTATCTGCGCAATGACTGCTTCTTGATCTGACTGCGCACCTTTTTGAGCCTTTTGCGGCGCTGATTTTAACGCCTCAATAGCTGCATCCAGTTCGCTTGCGTCATCAACGCCCAGCGCTGATGTGACGCGCTCGACTGTCTTTCTCCGTCTCTGCGCTTCCAGTGCGTTATCAACTGCTTTTTGATTTACTTCCGCAAGGCGATCTGCACCAACCGCGCCTTCCACGTCGAGAATAAACCCACCGCTTTCGGTTTTCTTGTAAAGAGATTGATGCGTTTCATCCACGTTTTCCAAGTTTTCAATGCTGTATTTTAAAGCCATTGCTATTCCTTTCGCTGCCCTCTTGGGCCTTCGCTGGGGATTTCCCCGTTCACCATTTTACTTTGGCCGACCAGTATGCCGCCGACATCTTGCCTTTCTTTATATTTTTTGCGTGTCTTGCTTTGAAAGATTTGCGCCGTTTCGCCGCCGCCTCGCTTTCAGTCTTTTTGGGCGGCGATCCTTTGACACCTTGCTGTCCAAACCTGATGATTTTCTCTTTGCCGTTTTCGCAAGCCTTTACAACGTGAGATTTTGTCGGGTGGTTTGGTGTGCGCTTCGGCGCGTTGCATTTCATTTTTGCTTTGCTGACTGGTTTTGCCATAATCTAATCAACCCTTTTTTGAAACTGAATCGACTGCCTCTGATACGTTATCCGCTCCAAAAGTCTCGGCCCACGCTGCCGCGTCTTTGCGCTTCAATTCGTCAAGCGTATATTCTTGGCCTTTTCGATTCACAAAGCGATCAACCGTCAAGTCGCCTTTTCGATACAGCTTACCTTTTGTCGGCCCAAGTATATCATCTTGAGTCGCCTTATTTTGCGCTTTCAGCCAGCCGTTATATGTCTGCCTGTTCTCAAGCCGCGCTTTGTTTTTGCTGGTAACTGGAACCATCGTTGATCTGCAATTTATGTGCGCTGGTGGTCTTGGCCCTTCGCCAACTGGATAAAAGTTCCCATCGCGTGACTGACAAATTGGCGTTGTGCGACTGTCCAGAACTGCAACCCACTGCTCGAATCGTATGCTTGGGTTTTCTGAATATGTTTTATCTCGCGCAACTGTTGCAGTGTGATTAAACGCTGTGCGCACCATTGCTTCTGCGCCACGCGCTGACGCGCTAAGAACGCCCTTAGTCGTTCTGGTGCCTCTTAACTCACGCGCAACAGCAATTGCGCCCTTGCCTTCCGCATATCCCTGCGTGATTGCTTCCGTAACGCGCCTTGAAGTTGCTGCGCTAAGACCAGAAAGCCAATCTTTCAAGAACTTACCATCGAAGGGCTTCGCATTTACTGCCGCCCAAATATCAGCATCAGACGCCACGCCGAGATCAGCGACAAGCCCCGTTTTTTTTAGCATACCTGATTGCCAGCCGCCTTCGTATGCTCCGAACTGTCTCAACGTGTTATCTATTTCGGATGTTACAGGCCCATAACCTTTTTTGATCGTGCGTTTCAGTTGCGCATTCAACGCTTGGACTTCTCTGCGCGTCATGTTTTCAAGATCAGACGCCGCAACCTTTGTGAATATATCACTCTGCAACGGTTTCAGCATATTCAAAATATCTTTGACAGACCGCGCCTTTAATCTTTCGACGTAAACCGCGTGTCTGGTTGTTGCGTCGTAAGCTGTCGCCATTTATTCTGCCGCCTCAAGCTGCTGTGGTTGCTGCTTCTCTGGCTCTGGAAAGTCGATAAATTCAACGCCTTCTTCAATAATTAGTTCAGATTCATCATTTGCATCAATCGACTCATCCAGAACGCCACGGCGCCGACCTTCTGCAATATATGTGCGCTTGCTTATTACGCTATTGGTGAACATATCCCGCACTTGATCCATGCTAAGATGATTGAGCGCGGAATATTCTTTATTTACAAACACCTCAATATTCGCGTTTGCAAAACCCGCAAGATCGGCCATCCAGCCCATCGCCGTTTCAAGGCAATCTTTTAAGTTGTCGGCATAAATACCAAGTCGGCTGTTTTGCTTTTGCTCATCTATTGCATCGCCCGTTGCCGTATTACCGCCGCCCTTTGAAATAACAAGTTGGAGCCCCATTGCTTGCATCTGGAACTCAAGGTCTTTCAGTTCAATTCTAGCTTGCGCAATGCTTGAACCGCTGATTTCGACCCATCGCATATCTGATGAATCGCCATTAGCTGCAAATGCGTAGCCGCTCGAAACAATCAATTCGCCTGTTTCGCTGGCTTCAATGCCCATGTTTTTCAAGAACAGAAGCGGCGTAAGAGATTTGTGCAAGCAATTAGCTTTATCTGATTGAAGCCGCCAATGTGCCAGATTGACCTCGACCAAATCTTGCAGCGGCGAAGATGCGGTGAAAAACGCTGTGCGCTCTGTGTAAAAAGGCGCAACCATGATTTCTGTTTGTTCTGTTATGTATTCGTCATGAATCGCGTAGCCTGTCGCGTTCATGCCGCTTACGTATGCCTTGGACGATCCGCGATAAAGTCTAACGCGCACCTTGCCTTCATATAAATCCTGAACTCTGATCTGGGAAACCAATTCATCTGAAAATTCGTCCCGACCTTCATCCTCGACTTGTTCAAAACTTCTGAATTGCGTCAACACTGGCGAGTTGTTTATGTTCTCCCACTTCCAGCCAAGCACGTCATCAAGCGCAAGATAAGACATCGACGGGCGCATTCCCATCGCTTGCGCTTGCCCTACGGTCAACTCGCCTTCGCGCCTTGGAGCGTCCACCATTACAAAGCTGATGCCTCGCAGCATTCCAGCGTTGAACAGATCGTTTGCGAAGTTGGAAAGACCGCGCCCTTCAAGATCAATGTTCTTGGTTAGATCAATCAGCGGATTGTTTTCTTTTTCTTTCAAAGAAACTGGCTGTTGGAAAACTTTCCCCGCCGCATCCTCGACAAACTTGTTGACGCCATTGAACAGCGAAGAACTTTCTAGCCTTGCGTCATAATCCTCATCTGTTTCTTGCGGGAATTGCGGAAGGTATTTAACGCCCTGCTTTCGCATGTTTGGGCCACCCTTGTCCACGTCCACAACTCTTTGGCTTTCGTTTAGCATTGCCTGAACAGCGCCCGAAACGGTACTAACTGAAAATGAAGATTGCGCCATTTTTGGCCCCCGTTATTTTTTAATTTCCATTTTTATATCTCAACTATCTTGCTTTTCATAGCCGCACAACAATCTTGCTTGCGGCCCTGCGCTTCATTAACGGAACAAGCGCGTATCTGATCGCGTCAATAAAGTGATTATGGTCATCAACTATGGTCGGCAAAATATCACCTGACAAGCGGTCAATCTTGAAACTGTAAAGCCTGAACTCACGCGCTGTTTGTTGGCAATCTGGATGGATCACCACTTTTTCAAAAGACTTTATGAACTCAACGCCATCTTCAACGCTGCCAGCCCATTTCTTGACGCTTTCCATTCTTGGCAGATAAGGCGCTTTTTCATCGCCCTTTTGCGGCCTTTTTAAATAGCTGATTGATTCTGGCCTCGCGCTGTCTGCCCTTGTTGCGTATTTTTCAAAGTTGGGTATTGCATCGCAAACAAATTTTGACGTGTCGTCAAGTTCCAGCTTTGTTTTGCCAGCCTCGTTTCTGATATAAAGAACTTTGTTTTTCACGTAGCATCGAACTGCCGCTGTCGGGTCTTGTGCGAACCCGAAATCAAGACCTTGATATGGCCCATCGAATGTTTCATCTGCCTCAAATTCATCAACTAGAAACTTGCCGCTGAAAACCTGTGCTTCGGTGATTGTTAGAAACGCGCCCTCCCAAACGTGTTGATACGTGTCTGGCCTCAATCGCTGATCGTCTTGCCGTTGTTCTTCCAATCCGCTTTGTTTCCACCACGGGTTATCCCGCCAGTTGATTGTCGTTGTAATGCAGCGCGAGGGTGGAGATTCAATGAAGCGTTTGTGCGTTGCGCTTTCTGCGCTTTCTGGATTGTAACTAAGCCAATTCTCAAGATCATCGGCACCGCGTATGGTTGGAATAAGTTTGCGCCAAGCGGATTCGCTGACGCTTTCGGCCTCATCTGTCCAGTTTAAAAGAATGTTGGCTTTTGATTTTACGCTGTCCAAATTGTGTCGCAGCCCAGCAAAGGCGTAGGAAACGCGCCTGTTTTTGGTGCGCACGTATTTTTCACCGATTTCGTAATAATCAAGGAGCCAAGGTTCAGATTTAATCGCTGATTTTATTTCTTCGAGGCTGGATTCTTCAAGGCTGTTCAAATGCTCACGGCTGGCAAGCAATACGCCTTCGCGCTCTGCCTCTGCAAACTTGTAACCGTAAATTGCTGACATAAGCGCACAGCCGCGCGTTTTGCCGCTGCCTCGACCACCTTTGAAAACGCGGTGCTTGGCTGGCTGCAAAAAATTGTCCAGCATCAAAGGCGCAAGTTCAATCCTCGCCGTTGTCATCTGATAACTTGCCAACCAAATGAATTATCGTTGGTTTCTGAGCCATGCTGCCATCGCTGCTAGTTAGATCAATATCTTGCTTTTCACGCCAGCCAGCGCGTGTTTTCATCCAGAACAATTGAGCGGAAGTGTCGCCGTTTTTTGCCTTATTGAATAGCGCGCCGCCGATTGTTGCGTTCGCTTTGGCTAGTGCCTGATCAAGTTCAACGCGGTAATATTTGCGAAGCGTCTTTGTATCAATCTCAAGAATGTCTGAAATTATTTCCTGTCGAGTCCCGATTGTGGCGTGAAGCTGGACAAGCTGGCGGCTTTCGTTTGTAGGCTCATGCGGTTTTCGTGACATTGATCAACTCCTCGTATGTTTTCCCGCTGTCGGCGTGAGTGGCCTTCTCGCCTGTGAAGTCTTGCCAGCGCTTGATAATAACGTCGCAGTATTTGGGGTCGAGTTCCATCATACGGCAGTCGCGGGATGTCTTTTCGCAAGCGATCAGCGTCGAGCCA
>ERZ1046568.1420-NODE-1420-length-17161-cov-13.308839_pt1 | contig 17161 bp, 16 predicted proteins | sample MGYA00383092_ERZ1046568 | MGnify/ENA primary metagenome ERZ1046568 (study PRJEB29581, sample SAMEA5548362) | metagenome | biome: marine; feature: coastal; material: water | depth 1 m | study: Short-term variability in the microbial, nano- and picoplankton... | reverse complement strand
AAACTAAAAAGATACTCGTTATACATTAGCGAGTTTATATAGAGCATTTGACCATACAATTGCTCTATATAATAAGAAACTTCAGCGGTTCTCTATATTTGTCAGGTGAGATCATTTATACTTTTAATCTTTCTGTTTTCTCTATTTTTTTGTAACGGTCAGACCACTTTTGTTGTAGATGATGAAAACGCTCCAAATGAGCCTACCATAGTATTCTCACAAAATGCTGATAATTTGTATGCAGCTTCTAATATTGATAATTTTTATAGCATAGATGAGCTGAAAAGAAAACTAAATCTAAACAAATTCAAAGCTACATCCAGTCTGGGAATCTATGGAGACCCTGTTCTTCACTACTTGGATACTACCCTGTTCTTTGCACATTTAGCAAAGACTCCAGGTAAAGCCTACGGTGATTGGTTTGATAGAATAGTGGTCCAAAAAATCAATTCTGTAATACCTTGGGAAGAGACATCATACTCAGTAGGATTTAATCAAGGAAAAATGCAAGATAAACCTTGGATGAGCTCTGACCATCATTCTCAATACTCTGGTAATTTGTATTTGACTTGGACAGAATTTGATGTATATGATAGTCCTGACCCAGAGGATAAAACGAGAATTCGATTCTCATCATATAATTCAAACAATGACAGTTTCAGCGAAGCTATAACTATCTCAGATACCACAGGGAATTGTGAGGATAGCGACAACACTTTGGAAGGAGTTTCAACCACAATTGGCTCTAAAGGCGAGATATATGCGGTATGGGCAGGCCACGACAAGATATGGTTTGACTACAGCATCGATGGAGGTGAGACTTGGAATGAAGACAAAATTATAGCACAACAGACCGAAGGATGGGATATGGATATACCACACATTCAAAGAGCGAATGGGATGCCATTCATTTGTAGTGATATAGATAGAGGTATCATTTACGTATGTTGGGCAGATGAAAAGGCTGCTAATGCCGATATTTGGTTGAAATACTCCAAGGATAAAGGAAAAACTTGGTCATCTAGAATAAAAGTAAATAATGAACTACAGCAGAGTAATCAGTATTTTCCAAATATTGACATAGACCAAAATACAGGTAAGGTTTACATAGCGTACTATGATCAACAGTACTCCTCTTCACAACGATTCTATGATATTTCTCTAGGTATTTTAGATTTAGAGTTGAGTGATACCATTTCCACCACTAGGATAACAAACCAAAGTATACCTCTACCCGGACCAAAGGTTTTTTATGGTGACTACTTGGATATAGATGTTCATAATAACTCGCTTGCTATGGTTTACACCACCAATTATAAAGGCAAAATTGCTATTCAGGTCACAACTGGAGATACCAAAGATTTCAAAGATTACAAACCCAAAATTTACCCATTCACTTTAGCTCCAGATAATTATTCCATAAAAGACTCTACGGTCATATACATAAACCATCAGTCTGCGGGCATACTGACACTCCGCACGATTTCTGGCACTTTTCCAAACAAGAAAAGAAATCGAAGCCGTGTGCATATAACTTCGGAAGAAATGTCTAGAGATAAACTTCTAATTACACTTCCTAACCAATCAGGTTATAAAGTCAAAATAAAATTTCGCAAACAAGGTATGGAAAAAGAGGTTTTCAAAACCGTATTGAAAGGGGCTTAAAAAACTGAATATGAGAGATATATGAAACTCTACGGGACGAAGTTGTCTGTCCTATCCTGAACCGCCACATAACTACACATTTTCTTTGCCTTTTAGTTGCAAAAAACCGTAATTTGCAAACTATTTTTTAGCGACGAAAAACATGTTAGATAAATATAACCAAGAAGAACCAAGCACCTTACAGAAAATTCAAAACCAAACGGGTTGTCTTTTCTTAGTTATCGGTGTTGCAATGTTAGCCTTTGTATTAACGGACCTATTGAGCTCAGGTTCAAGTATTTTTGGTTCAAATGAGAATAGCGTAGGTTCTATAGGAGATGAGAATGTATCATACGAAGAATTTAACCAGACCTATGAAGGTCTTAAATTTCAAATTCAACAAAACAATCCAGGTTTTCAATTTAACGAAGCAATGTCTGCACAATACAGACAGCAAGCTTGGAATATTTTGGTAGAAAACAAAACACTGAAACCACAGTTTGACAAAATCGGAATCCAGGTGAGTGCTGCTGAATTAGAAGACTTAACGATAGGTGCCAACACACACCCTCAAATACAACAGTCTTTTAGAAATCCAGAAACAAACCAATTTGAGAAAAACAGATTGCTTAGATTCTTGAAAGAAGATATCAATAACAATGAAGCTGCAAGACAAAGCTGGATATCCTTCCAAAATCAATTTACGGATGGTTTAATATCCGAAAAGTACAACGCACTTGTTATAAGTTCGTTCTACACAACTTCATTAGAGGCAAATACGAATAATGATGAATTGAATAGGTCTAGAAATATATCTCTAGTAGCAGTTCCTTATAATCAAAAAGCTGACTCTACTATCACAGTATCAGACAATGAGATATTGACTTATGCTAAGGCTCACCGCTCTGAATTTGAACAAAAAGCAAGTAGAAGTATTGAGTACGTAAAACTTAATGTAGTGCCTTCTGAGAAAGATACTGCAGATATGTCGAAATGGGCATCAGATGCGGCTGATAGATTTAGACAGGCTACTGATGATTCTACTTTTGTAAGTATAATGAATAGTCAGACTCCTTTTGACCCAACCTATAGAGGAAGAGGAACTTTTGCAAGAGACGTGGAAGATTCATTGTTTAGTGTGCCTGTGGGAACAGTGATAGGACCACTTGAGAAAAACGGCGTATACACAATATTTAAAGTGACTGGTATAGGTTCTGATTCTACAGGAAAGACTATCCAAGTAGCCATTTTAGATCAGAGTATCTATGCAAGTACTACTACAGACAACAGTTACTACAGTATAGCAGGACAGATTTTAACTAAAGTAAATGGTGATAAAACGTTTGAAGAAGTTGTAGAGCAACTTGGTCTTCCAAAGGGAGTAGCAAGTGGAATTACTGAAAAGAATAGAACTATTCCTGGTATTCCTAAAGCAGACAAAATCGCTAGATGGATTTTTGATCCTGAAACTGAAGAAGGAGATATTTCTAACATCATAGATCTTAACGGAAGCTATGTCGTAGCTAGAGTGACTAAAATCAATGAAGCTGGTATTCCAGATGCTTCAGACTTGAGAAACAGAATTGAGTCTTTGGTTAGAAACCAAAAAATAGCTGATAAGATTGCACCTCAGATGGAAGAAGCACTTGAATCAGCAAAGTCTGCTGATGAACTTGCAACTGCAATGGATGCCAACACAGTACCTCTTCCAGCCGTAAGCTTTAGCGGAAGTGGTCTTCCATATATTGGTCAAGATGGACAAGTAACAGGTGCCGTATTCGGCACTCCAGTAGGAAGTCACTCTAATGTTATAAAAGGAAAAAATGCACTAGCCGTAGTGTATGTCAATAACGATAATGAGTCACCAAGTAAAGACTTAGAACAAATCAGATCTGAGACTACTACATTGGCAAGACAAACAGCACAAGGTTTAATCAAACAAGCTTTGGAAAAATCAGCTAATGTAACGGACCAACGTTACAAGTTCTTTGACAATTAATTGTTGGAGTACACATTTCAAAATATTACATATTCAAAGGTGGGGACAGGTCCCCACCTTTGTTTTTTACACGGTTTTTGTGAGGATTCATCTATCTGGGACAAATTAGTAGATGAACTAAAAGCAAAATACACTTGTCTCACTATAGACATCCCGGGTTTTGGCAAGAGTAGTAGCCTTAGAATGCCTAGTATTCCTGAGGTAGCAATCCAAATAAACGCACTCTTGCGGCACGAAAATATTCAAACCTGTACGCTATTTGGACATTCTATGGGAGGCTATGTCGCCGCAGAATATCTCCGTCAATTCCCAAATCAGCTTTCAGCTGTTGGATTTATTCATTCCACAGTTCGCAGTGATTCTGATCTTAAAAAAGCTAATCGACTAAAAACCATTTCTTTCATTGAAATCTATGGGTCTGCGGAGTTTTTCAAAGTTTTTGTACCTAGTCTAGTAGCATCACATAATCTTCCTGCATTAAAAGATGAATTGACTCGTTTAGTTAATTCTACATCTAATCAATCCATAGTAGATGGTCTCATTGCCATGAAAAATAGAAAGGATAAAGTGCCTTTTCTAAAATCCTTTAAGAAACCCATTTTATTTTTGAAAGGCGAATTAGACGAACACTATCCCGAACAAGAAATTTATAATCAAGCATCTCTAACTGAGAACGTTCAACTTAGCGTGCTGAGCGACACTGGGCATCTCTCTATGTTCGAATGTCCCACCCAATGTCATCAGGAGATTAGTACATTTCTACAATTTTCAGAAGACTTGTTGTCAACTGCTATTTCCTAATATCGAATGCGATAAAGTTTTGTGCAGCGTGCTCCTCAACTCGTATGTTGTAAACTCGAGCTAAACCAGGACCGTTTTGCACCAACGGATCATAGAATCCACAGCCTTTTCTTCACCTTCTGCTTCGACAGTAACAGTACCGTCCTTTTCATTTTTCACGTAACCATAAACTCCAAGATTCATTGCCTTTTGTTTTGCAGATACTCTAAAGTATACGCCATGCACTTTACCTTCTACCCTGATCTTCGTACTTTTCATTCTATTTTTTCCCATTGAGAAGTTTTACCTAACCAAGTCATACCCATCACATATCCACGTAATTGCAGTGTACTTAAGTCATCGTTCTCAAAGTACATATACCCATCATATGTTTTACCCTCAGAGGGGTCATATATTGTACCATCTTGCCACTTTTTTTCTCCTGCATTCCACTCAAAGCTTTTCATTATGACCATACCCATCCTTGTTCTTGATATTAGATCCTTGTTGAGATTTTCAGGGTCTAACTTTGGAGTTCCCGCTTTAGTATTAGGCTCAGTTAGAAACTCGATTTTACCGTAGTACTTACCGTTTTTGGCTCTGTAGATTTTAATTTTTGCTGTTTTCTCTGCATTCCAATACAATCCTCTTACATCATCAGGTTCAAGAGAGTATGTAATCAATACACTGACAGCGAACATAAAACTCATAAGCACCATTATTATCTTAAATCTTTTCATAGTGTTTTACTCTCTCCTCAATAATACGAAATTCAAGTCATTCATTTTTTATACGTCTGTAGATAAAAATAAGCCGCCCCATAGATGTTTGGTGCTTTATTTGCTCTCTATTATATATATGACTAACAACTTTAAAATATTTGCCTTCCTACTTCTACTTGCATTTACCTCACTTGAATCCTTTGGGCAGAGAGGTTCAGAACTATTGATTCAAGCAAATAGAGCTACACTTGAAAGGCAATATGGGAAGGCTTTAGATTTATACAATCAGTATATTGCATTAAATCCTGAGGATTTCAGAGGATACTTCAATAGAGGAACTACTGCTTATAATGCCACGAAATATGAGCAAGCCTTCAATGATTTCACAAAAACACTTGAACTAAACCCCATATACAAAGAGGCATATTACTATAGAGGAATGACCCTAGCCAAGCAGACTAAGTATGGCGAAGCCATAAGAGACTATTCTCACGTACTATCTACTGACTCCAATAGTGTGCCTTTTTTGAAACTTCGTTCTGAGGCTTATGCTTCATTAGGTAAAGAAGCTTTAGCTCTTAATGATCTGAATCAAGCTGTGGACCTCGCTAAATTGTCTGGAGACCTATACAAACGTAGAGCTGAACTTAAGGTTAAAATGAAAGATATAGATGGTGCACTACGCGACTATAATTCAGTAGAGAAACTCATTCCTGCATATAAAATGGTACACTATATCAAGGGCAATCTTTATCTTGAGTTAAAAGAAACAGAATTTGCTTGTGATGAATTTCAACTTGCTCTCGATAATCAAATTGTGGTAGCAGATCGTCCATACTCTGAATATTGCCAATAACTCCAAAACCGCTTATCTATTAAAAGAAAGCCGTTGTCAAAAAAAGGTATCATAATGGTTTTCAACAGCGTTCATAGGTACAAATAGATGTATTCACTTGTTTTTTTTAAATTTGTAAGACACCAATGATAGGTTTAAAGTTTTCTAAATTACCACGACACCGAAAGTTCAATTACTCTCCAGTGTATTATAACGAGGCGGAGGAAGATTTAAAGTCTCGTGTGGGTGACATAAAACGTGAAATGGGTGAGCTGGCTCACGACAGTGACTCCGCAAAAAATAGTATCCGAAAAGCATATAAGGAAAAGCAAGTTTCTAATAGATATGGAACTGCCCCAGGTGTAAAACTATATAACCTTAGAGTAGTCATTATTGCAGCCATATTAGGCGTAATTTTCTACTATCTCTGGGATTCTAATCTATTAGAAATTATCTTTGGACACTTGAAAAAGTGATGTCTGGAGTTATCCAATTATTACCTGAAAGTACTGCAAATCAGATAGCCGCTGGAGAAGTAGTACAACGGCCTGCATCCGTAGTAAAAGAACTCCTCGAAAACTCCGTAGATGCTGGAGCTACTCGTATAAAACTATTTATTAAGAATGGAGGGAGTACACACATTCAAGTAGATGACAACGGAAAGGGTATGAATGCCTTTGATGCAAGAATGTGCTGGGAACGCCATGCAACGTCTAAAATCAAAAAAGCAGAAGACCTATATAACCTAAATACACTTGGATTCAGAGGGGAAGCTCTTGCCAGCATAGCCTCTGTAAGTCAGGTAGAAATGAAGACCAAGAGTGAGGATGAAAATGTAGGGAACAGGATTGTCATTGATGCAGGTATTTTAGAAAATCAGGAGAATGCAGCCTGGACTAATGGAACATCCGTCATAGTGAGGAATCTATTCTACAATATTCCTGCACGCAAGAATTTTCTAAAAAGTATCTCTGTAGAGACAAAACATATTTTTGATGAATATCAAAGAGTGGCACTGGCATATCCAAGCATAGCCTTTGAATTTTACAATCAAGATAAGAATGTATCAAAGCTCTCTTCTGGAAATCTAAAAACCAGAATATCAGAGCTTTTTAATATAAAGGAAGCAGAGCTTATAGCAGTTGATGAAGAGACCGAAATAGTCAATTTCAAAGGATTTGTAGGCTCTCAGAAGTTAACTAAAAGGACACGTGGAAATCAATTTCTTATTGCCAACGGCCGATTCATTAAGGACCACTATCTCAATCATGCTATAAGTACAGGATATGGAGGTCTATTGGAAGAAAAACACTACCCCTTTTATGTCTTGGTGCTAGATGTAGACCCAGCAAAAATTGATGTAAATATTCACCCTACCAAGCACGAGGTGAAATTAGAAGATGGGAGACACGTTTATACTTTGCTGCAGTCTGTCGTTAAAAAGTCGCTAGGAACACACTTTGTAGTGCCTTCTGCACAGCAATTGACCAACGCTACTTCTTCCAACCAACAAAGTTTTCAAGGCACAAAATCCGACAACCGATTTAATCCATTTTCGGCTCCAAAGTCCAAAATCAAAAGTGAGTGGGAAAAGCTCGATGAACTGCTCAAAGTACCCATAGAAGAAACTCGACAGTCTTCCTTCAATTTTCCAAAAAACATAATTAAACAAGGGAGAGAGTTTGGTGAGTGTTTTCAAGCTGAGAATGCTTTCATAATTACCTCGATTGAAAATGAACTGTGCATTGTCAATCAGTATAGAGCACACGCACATATTCTCTTTCACAGATATCATACCTCACAGCAAATAGCTTCACAACAGCTGCTTTTCCCTAGAACAGTAGAATTAGACAGTTCAGATTACAACCTGTATCTAGAGATGCAGGAAGAAATAAATCGACTGGGTTTTGACACCAGTGAATTTGGTAAAAATGCAGTAATCATTAACGGATTGCCAAGTGAACTTAGTAAGTCTGATGGAGTCGAGGTTTTCACTCGAATCCTTGAAGACTTTAAAACGAACTTTCAAGATTTAAAAGTAGAAAAGAAAGAAGCTCTAAAACGAGCAGCTGCTAAGCACGCTGCCATTAAGGCAGGAACACCTCTAAATCAAGAAGAGATGAAAGAGTTGATGCAAGACTTACTGTCCTGCAACGACTATAGCGTAAATGCATCCGGTCAATCAATTGTCGTAAAACTAGACAAAAACAGTTTGGAACGCTTTTTTCAATAGAAGATAAGTATGCAGTTTAGAAGCAATCAGTTTAGCATCCCTGAGGTTACCAAAAACATTATAATTATCAATGTATTATTGTTTTTGGGGAAGTTTGCTGCACAAGCCCAAGGAATTGATTTAGACAGGCATCTAGCTATGTTTTATCCTGGTTCTCCTTTCTTTAAGCCTTGGCAAATGGTATCTCACATCTTTATGCACGGGAATTTTACGCATTTATTATTTAATATGTTTGCCATCTGGATGTTTGGTGCTAGACTTGAGCAAATGTGGGGACCTAAACGTTTTCTCCAGTTCTATTTCTTCTCAGCTTTGGGAGCATTTTTATTGCATTTTGGGATCGTTTACTTTCAGATACAACAGCTAATTCCGGCAGTAGATCCTGCCATGGTACAAGAAATTGCCAAAACTGGTGGAGACCTACTCATGAGCGGAAGAAATTATACTGACCCGATATTGTCTGAACTCAACCTAAACTATCACACACCCGTTTTAGGTGCATCTGGAGCTGTGTTTGGTATTTTGGTAGCGTTTGCAATGTTTTGGCCAAATACCGAGCTTTATCTCTTATTCTTGCCCATACCCGTTAAAGCAAAATATGCAGTTATGGGTTATGCTGCTTTTGAACTGTTCTCTGGAATCAGTGGTTTCATGCCAGGAATCGCACACTTTGCACACTTAGGTGGAGCCTTATTTGGATTCCTCTTGGTAAAATATTGGAACAAAAACAATCGTTCAACCCTTTATTAGGTATTATGAGTCTTTGGAATCGACTTCAAGAAGAATACTATAAAGGGAATTCAGCTATTCGCCAGATTATTATCATTAATTTAGGTGTATTCATTTCATCCATACTCGTGGCAGTATTTGGTAGATTGATGGTATTTGATGCTAGTAACATTTTAAAATACTTCTATCTACCTAGTGATCTAAGCACATTTATTTGGCAACCGTGGTCTTTTCTAACCAACATTTTTTTTCACGATACTGGTGGTATCAGACATATTTTTTGGAATCTTATAACCCTTTATTTTATAGGTCGATTGCTTCAAGACTTCCTATCATCTAGGCAAGTTTGGAAAATATTTCTGTATGGTGGATTAGCAGGAAGTTTCCTTTTTCTGTTTAGTTATAACATCTTTCCTGCCTTTGTAGAAGAAAAGCTTTTAAGTAGGTTACTTGGAGCATCTGGCGGAGTCACTGCCATTGTTGTAGCCACAGGTGTTCATATTCCAAGATACAATGTACGTCCGTTTAATCTATTCAACATTGAAATGAGATGGATTGCTCTTATCCTTGTTCTCCTAGATTTGGTTTCCTTCCCTAATAGTGCAAATGCTGGAGGACTTCTAGCTCATATAGGCGGAGCCATATTGGGAGCGTTGTACATTTTACATCTGCAAGGGAAAATAGAATTCCCAACTTTCAAATTTGCTCCAAGATCCAATATGAAGGTAAATCGCAATTCGAAAAGAGGGACTCCTCCACTTTCCAAAAAAACAGTAGAAAATACAGGCAAACCAGCCCAAGAAGAAATAGATGCTATCCTGGATAAAATATCTCAAAGTGGATACGATAGCCTCACTAAAAAGGAGAAAGATCTTCTTTTCAAAGCCAGCAAATAATTGAATAGAATTATAAAAAAACTACTCGACCTTTTAAATGGTCTTGCCATCATTGGTTTACTTATCAGCTATTTGTCTCCCTATGTAGATCCATTAGATTTTTGGCCAGTGTCTTTTTTTGGTCTTGCTTTTAAACCGCTTTTTGGACTTAATCTAACGCTATTATTTCTTTGGATTTGGAAAGGAAAAAAGAGGTGGGTTTACAACGCCTTATTTATTCTTCTCGGTTTACCATTTGCCGGAAGGAATATTCAATTTTTTAATGCCAGCAGTAAACAAGATACAGACATCAATGTAGCTAGTTTCAATACTTACGTACAGCAGATATACTCAGATGGTAACACTACTGTTCAAATAGACAAGTACTTAAAAGATAACAATCACGATTTAGCTGTCCTCATCGAATGGTTTGATGGATATGGGGATATCAGCAGAGAAGAGTATCCTCATCAGATATTTATTAGACTTCGAAATGCGACCAAGTACGGAATGCGATTTGTCTCAAAGCATAAAATCGTGCATTGGGAGAGAATAAAGTACGATCACTTCACGAATAATATAGCAGCTTATTTTGATATAGACATTGACGGTACTATTATCCGTTTTGTCACTGTTCATCTTCAATCCAACGGAGTCTCATCCAAAGACTATCATCAGCTCACAGACGTAGGTCAAAACGAAGAATACAAAAAACATGCTTTTGAGTTTATTCAAAAACTGAAGACGCATACACAACGGAGATCTTCTCAAACAAAAACGGTTTTAAAGTCAATCGAAGACAGTCCTTATCCAGTAGTTATTATGGGTGATTTCAACGACACTCCACAAAGCTATGTTTACCAGACCTTACGTGGGAAAAGAAAAGACGCATTTATGGAAAAAGGAAATAGATGGGGAGCTACTTATTTGAAACCTTTTCCACTCCTACGAATTGACTATATACTACACGACGAAGAATTAGAATGCACATCTTACAATTGTGTTTCAGAGATAAAATCAGACCATGCCTTGGTAGAGGCAAGCTTTAGAATAAAATAACACCTTGGAATTTATACCAAAACCTCTTGCTGAATATGCAGAAGCACACTCTTCTCCAGAATCTGAGCTTCTATCTGAGCTTAATAGAGACACATACTCAAACGTACTCATACCTAGAATGCTATCAGGCCATTTACAAGGCCGCGTATTAAGTATGATGTCTAAGATGATAAGGCCAAAAGCAATATTAGAAATAGGTACGTACACAGGTTACGCAGCCCTATGCATGGCAGAAGGTTTGAGTAAGGACGGAGTACTGCACACTATTGATATTAATGAGGAATTAGAAACTCGCATCCAAAAGTTTATAGCTAAATCTTCATTCTCTGACCAGATACACCTACATATTGGCAACACTTTGGATATCGTCCCTAAGCTTAATGAAAAATTCGACTTGGTATTTATAGATGCGGATAAGCACAATTACTCAGTCTACTATGACCTACTTATAGATGAATTGCCAAGCGGAGCTATCATCATTGCAGACAATGTATTATGGAGTGGTAAAGTACTTCAAGAGGACCAGCTTTTGAAGGATAAAGACACTAAAGCTTTAGCAGAATTCAATGCTAAAATAACAAAAGATGACCGCGTGGAAAATGTACTGATGCCGATAAGAGACGGACTGATGGTTATCCGTAAGAAATAATATTAATTCAGCTCAATCCGCTTGCTCATGCTAATCGAAAAAACACCTAAGCCTCCATCAATATTACTATGAAGTGGAGTTGGTTCTGCAAATGGATTATCTGGTTCATAAGTCTCCAGTACTTTACCATACTCATAATGTTCTTTGGTGATAGAACTAAGAATAATAAATAATTTGGGATTACTCCCACTGCCTGATTCCCAAGTATATAGGCTGGTCGCCAGTCTTACTTTTCCATCCACTACTCTATCATTGGCTATATACTCCCTTGTTCCCCAAGCTTCTACTACGTCAGCCCCGTAATCTGAGAAACCTTCAATCCTGTAGAATCGCTCCTCACTTCCATCTTCATCCAAGTCTATAACTACTTTGTACTCCGTATCCCACTCTCTAGATATAGAGTCTATGGAAATTTCATATGCAGGTAATCGCTGAGGAATAAAAAAACTACTACTCAGAAGTCCAAACTCCTCCGAATTCACCTCTAATTTAACTTGCTCACCACCAACGATATCGATGAACCCGCTATAAGTGTATTTGTCGTTAAAATACTCAAAATCGTATCGATCTTGATCGATAAAAACTTTCACGTCAGCATCTGCGATTATTTCATGTTCGTTTCCAGGAGCTTCATTAAGTATGGGTCTTGTCTTGGTAACTTCTATTTCTGACCAATTGCTTAGTTGGTTCAAATTTCCGAACACAACACCCTTCTGAGGAATTTCTGGCACTGGCACATCTGTCAGCACGGTTTCGCAAGCAGACAAACCAATCATACAAAAGGCTATTATTACTATCTTCTTCATTTCTAATTAAACTTATAACTCCAACTTACAGATGGTAAAATTGGAAACAGACTTATCTGTTTCAAAACCTGCTTACTGCTTTCATCAAACCTTTGCTCTGGACCGATGGTATAGTAAAATGGATTCCGTCTGTTATACATATTATAGGCACTAAATTCCCAAGTTCTAACTCCTCGCTTCTTCTCTTTAGACACCTGTAATCCTATATCTGCTCTATGGTAGGCACGCATCCTAAAATCGTTTCGGTCTGTATATTCGGTACCTGGTCTGTAGAAACCGAATTGCTCAGCACTAGAGTTAGCTCCCAATGTACTCAGCTGATAGGTGCTCAAGGGAAGTGTAATCGCATTTCCAGTACCATATACCCATGTAGCACTGAGCGTCATATTCTCTTTTATCTTATACTGCCCTACTACGGAGATATCGTGTCTTCTATCATACCGTGCGAAAAAAGACTTACCATTATTCAACTCATCAAATTGGTGAGTAGTCCAAGATAATGTATACCCTACCCATCCAGTGAGCTTACCTTGCTTTCGTTGTAACAAAACCTCAGCTCCATAGCTTTCCCCATCACCACTGGTAATATTATCCTCCCAAGAAATGGATTCTGCTCCCTCAGCTCCATCTATTTGAATAGCCAGAAACGAGGCTCCTTCTTTATAACCAATAATATTATTCATGGTTTTATAGTATCCTTCCACGGTAAGACTAAAATTCTGTTTCTCAAAATCTTTAGCGATACCTGCAGCCACTTGCTGTGAACTCTGAGGCTTTACCTGATCCGTAGCAGGCACCCACAGATCTGTAGGCAATCCTACCCCACTAGTGCTTAGAAGGTGAATGTACTGATTCATTGTGGCATACGAAGCCTTAATGGCTAAATCACTTTTGAGATTGTAGGCAAAAGCTACACGAGGTTCTGGATTTACATAGGTTCTATTTTCACTACTAAAGGTACTTAGCCTAATGCCATAAAGCGATTTCAACCTTCGACTTATCTTCCATTGATCTTCTATGTAAAGTCCACTTTCGACAGAACGATACTTAGTTTCTCTACTCAGGTTCTCACCAAATATCTCGTCCTTTAAGACTAAAGCATCTGGAGTAAATGTATGGTGAGTTATTACTCCTCCGAACTTAACCTTATGCTTGTTATTCGCATACCAATCAAAATCTTGCTTCAAGCTGTAGTCTTCTATCCCAGAACCATAGCGTAGCGAAAAGATATCTCTGCTATTCTCTTCTTCATTAGCTTCTATTGCCAACTCATAAAAACTATAAATAAGCGAAGTGTTGGAAAAGAGCTTCGGATTAAAAATATGATTCCAACGTGCTGTACCTGTAGCATTCCCCCAGCCAAATCTCACCTTGTTTTTATATTCTTCGTCTTCAAATTTCTCTTCATTATTTAGGTAAAACTTATCTCTGCCAAAATAACCACTGAGATAAACTCTATTGTTTTGGTTAATCTCATAATTCGCTTTCGCATTTAGGTCATAAAAAAAATAGCCTGCAGTGTTTACATTGTTCAGTGCCAGTACAATCGGTTGAGCTAGAGCATCTATGTAGGTTCTTCGGCCAGATACGATGAATGACCCCCTACCCTTAGCAAACGGTCCTTCTATGACACCCTTGGAGGATATCAAGCCCACACCTAATTCTCCAGCATACTTTTCCTTATTGCCATCCTTCATATTCATATCAATGACTGATGATAATCGACCGCCATAGCGTGCAGGAAATCCTCCTTTTATCAGCTCCACACTGCGCAAAGCATCCCCATTAAACAATGAAAAAAATCCAAAAAGGTGTTGTGCATTATACACCGTAGCTCCATCTAGAATTATGAGATTCTGATCAGGTCCTCCACCGCGAACATAAAGCCCGCTTTGCCCTTCACTTCCACTTTGTACTCCGGGCATCAGTTGCAGTACTTTGAGCACATCCTTCTCTCCAAGTAGTGCGGGTATATCCTTGATCGTCTTTATGGGAATATCAATTGTGCTCATCTGCACCTCCTCACTTACCTTTTTCAATGACTTGGACCCTTTGACAACCACTTCTCCAATCGCTTTCTGGAAGCTTTTCATCTCTACATCAAGTTTTAGATCCCCTTGAATATCTACTACTGCTTCTACTGAGCTATATCCTATATAGTTAAGCAGGATAGTATGTTTCCCAGGAGGTAATTGTAAGGCATAATAACCAAAATCATTGGTTACACTGCCCGCAGATTTATCTGAAGTGTATACTGCAACGCCCATCAGAAGCTCTTTACTACCTTGTTCTTTTACATAGCCAGACAGCGTATAAGTGTCTTGGCCTAAAAGTGTAAGACTTAATAAAATTCCTAAAGTACTCAGGAGATAATGTTTCATGTCAATTAGTTTACGGATAGGGTAACGATAAAGTTACTTGAATATTGGGAGGTAGAATGTCATTTTTCGTCTACAAAATCTTGAAGGTAGCTAAACTCTTCAGTCAGACTTCCTTGAGCAGTTATTTTAGCTCTCTTGATGATATCAGCCTTGTCACCATCTATGAGCAGAGGGAGTATATGATCTAGCATTAATTTTCCAAATTCCTCACTCGCATTTTTCGGCATTTCTGTAGGCAAATTGGTTACAGCCATTACATCTATGGTGTCCTCTCCGTAAGGATCTACTTGCTTTTGATTTTTTCTACACCAACCAAAAGTAGGGTTGTAAATATCTGTAGCTTCCATCGTTATCGGCACACTCCCTTCTACATCACAAGTGATGTCTGCGATTACCTTTATCTCAAAGTTTTTCTTCAAGCTTGTATCTTTTTTCTCGAAAAGAGCAGGCATATCATCTTCCCAATACATCCCATTAATGAGGACATCCGTATACGGAATATAATTATCAAACTCGCAACAATATTCTCCGTGGTTCTCATAGAAATGATTCACATCCCAAGGATCACCATCTTTTCTATGGTATAAATCCCAGCTTGTGAGCAGAGTGAAATAGGCTCCTCGTGGTGGCTGCGAAATATATTCTTGTGGTGAGGCCTCTTTTATTTTCATTCCTTCCAGAACCTCTCCAATTCCCTCAGCAACCCTTCCGTTTCCTGTATAAACCACCCTCATTTTTCCCAAGTCTAGCTGAGAAAGCATTTCCATTGATTTCTCATAATCGTTGGTTTCATATGATGCGGGCAATTCAAAAGCACCTGTTTTTTTGCCCCATGTTAGAAATGCATTATAAGCACCTACTACACCGGCCCATTTACCAAAGCCTAGTATGCGATCACCTTGTTTCCATGTCAATGGTTCATAGTCTATGAAGGTGATTTTCTTCTCTAACATTGCTTGCAATAGCGAACGATTGTAAGGCTGTGCTTTTATAGTGTGTGAGAAAAACAGATATGTCTTATTAGGTATTAACTTTTCTATAGGCACTTCCTTAATTCCAATCAAGATATCGCAGTCGGAGACATCTTGCACGACTGATATCCCCTTGCTAGTATAATCTTCCGAAGTAAATGTACGGTCTGGAGATTCCTCCACTACCAGTTTTACATTTGGATACTTTTTCTTAAGCACTTCACATTGTTCAGGAGTGAGGGCGACTCTTTTATCTGCTGGTTGCTTCCACTCTCTTATTAGTCCTATTTTCATTTTTATATACTAGTTTATAGCTGCTTCTTGAATATTTCTGAGGAATTTGGTGTAGTAGTTTGTCAAGTTCAATGGTCCAGTGTCCATATTACTCCACTTCACAGTGCTATCCATCTTTTTGGTTTTGAATCTGATGAAGTAGGTCATATTTCCTACCTCATTTTGTTGTATTCCGTGAAAATTCATTTGAATCAGTTCATCTTTCATTTGCTTGAAGTCTTCCGTGCCATAACTTTCTATTTCATTTGTCACTATTCTTTCGGCATTATCTCGTCTACTTTCGGCCATAAATCGCTGACCATTGGGAAAAAAATATATGGTCTTCTGTGTACCTGCAAAACCACCGTATGAACCTATTTCAATGAATTCTTTGGGCAGATTATCCATAGAATAAATTTTACTCTTACACTGGCTCAAAGTCAGCACACACATAAGAAGTATTACGAAATTTCTCATATTGAGCGAAATTAAGGAAATGTATGTACGCTTTTGGTTAAAAATAAGATGAATTATGACAAAACGCCTTATATCCTAACTATGGCAATACATTTGTAGTAAGATACATAGTCACTAAGTTCTTTGACACTAAATTGATATCTACCATAAGCCTTGAGCTTATGACTCATATATGGGGGTGTTCTGGCTTTTGACGGGTCGGCCAGTAGATGTGTAAGCACGTAGAGCTTTGAGAGAAATGCTCTTTAATATCTTCTTTCAAAACACAAACGGCGATTCAAATTTCGCTATGGCTGCCTAGTCTAAGAGACTAAGCAAATGCTATCCGCTTGCCTGAGTCTTGTCTGGGCTACGAGGGAGTTCAAGCGGTCGATAAGTCTAGATAATTTTAGCCCATTTCTACCAAGCTAAAATTTATAATGTAGGATAAGGATAAATTGGGATTTTGATTCTCCTGGCCTATCTCGAAAACCAAGAATCAATAAACGCGTAGAAAGCACAATTCTATTCCGATTCGGACCCGGGTTCGACTCCCGGCATCTCCACGATTAAACTTTTAAAGTTTTTCACCTTTTTTCAAAGGCCTTCGTTGTCAACAACTTAGGCCTTTTTCATTTGCAGATTTTTTCATTTTGATTCTATTTTTACCTCAAAATGTTTCACCTAGACGAAAAAAATGTTTCACTTAAATCGTTATCGATATATTTTTATCTGAAACGCTTGAAAAA
>ERZ1046568.1414-NODE-1414-length-17187-cov-13.015585_pt1 | contig 17187 bp, 10 predicted proteins | sample MGYA00383092_ERZ1046568 | MGnify/ENA primary metagenome ERZ1046568 (study PRJEB29581, sample SAMEA5548362) | metagenome | biome: marine; feature: coastal; material: water | depth 1 m | study: Short-term variability in the microbial, nano- and picoplankton... | reverse complement strand
AGGCCAATATTCCTCTCTGGCGTAGATTGCTAGGCGCCCTACACCCCTTTAGCTGGTCGACAATACGCTAGCCCGATTGGAGCTTTACATGAGTTTTGAGCATGAAACAGAGAACTATAAAAAAGAGAGCGATGAGACGATCGCGTCTTTTGATGCACCCCACGTGCCTGCCAAGCAAGCAAATGAGTTAGACGCTGCGCGCGCGACACTCCTAAAACTCGTTAACATTGTTAAAACAAAAGTGATTGGCCGCGATGAGGTCATTGAGCTTTGCGTCATCGCGCTAGTCGCCGACGGCCATGTGCTCCTCGAAGACTTTCCCGGCTCTGGCAAGACTACGCTCGCGAAGACGTTGGGCGAAGCAATCGTCGGCCAGATGCCGCCTAACGTCTCTGGCGATGAATCGGGCGCCGAGTCAGGGATCGCCGCCTTCCGCCGCATTCAGTTTACCCCCGATCTGTTGCCTTCGGATGTCACCGGCGTGCCGATATTCGACCCAAGTAATAATAGCTTTCATTTCCGCCGCGGCCCTCTTTTTGCTCATGTTGTGCTAGCCGACGAGATCAATCGCACCTCGCCAAAAGTGCAATCGGCGATGCTCGAAGCGATGGGCGAGAAACAAGTTTCTGTCGACAACACAACCTATCCACTCGGCGAATTATTCTTCGTTATTGCTACTCAGAATCCGCTTGATCTGGTTGGCACTTACCCGTTGCCGACCCCTCAGCTGGACAGATTTTTATTCAAACTCACCATGCAGCATATCGATCGCGAGGCTGAACTCGAAGTCTTATCCACTCACCTTGATCGACAACAAACACTCCATGACGACGAGGCCGTGCACAGCCGCACAGTGAGTCAGATTGACCTATTGCATGCGCGGAGGATTATCGATTCTGAAGTCGAAATAAGCAGCGCAGTAAAAGTCGCTTTAGTTGATATCTCTCGGGATTTGAGAAGCGATCCACGCGTTCTGCAAGGAAACTCTACCCGCAGCATTGTGCTTATGCTGCCAGCGTTGAAAGCCGCTGCCGCATTGGACGGCCGCAACTATGTGAGCGCAGCCGACATAGAAAAACTGTTGCCCCGTGTCTTCGCCCACCGCTTGGAACTCGCCCCAGGTGCCGGAGATGTGATCGCGCTGCTACGCGAACTCATGCTGCCTTCGATGGAGCAACTCGCTAGATCTACCCTACGCTGAGGCCTAAGAGTGATGGCACTGCGCCGGAAAAAGCACCAATCAACACATGAGAGGTCTCAGCACGTTAAGCAAATTTTATTGCTCGGTGCCGTCGTATCCGCATGCTTAAGCTGCGGTGCGACAGGCCAAAATCTCAGCGAAATTGAATTGCCTGCGCCGGAAATTTGTTTTGGCCTTCGCTCGATTGTCGAGCCCGAAGCCCTTGCCGTCTGCAGTGCGCTCGATGCCAGTCAGCGTATCCGTGCGCGCGAGCTTGCGGAACAGTGGCTTACTTCTGCCCCAACCTCCTCCGCTGCACACTACACGCTCGCCGAGGTGTTGCTCACCGTCGAAGGCAATGTGCCGCGCGCGCTTTTCCACCTTAACCAGGCTGAGGCAAACAGCAAAATTCGCTCATTCGATCAGATGGTCGGGGCAGGCACCGATCTCCCCGAAGGTTCAGCGCCCGAGACACCACTGTGGCATTACCTCACCCTTAATCAACTGTCGTCGGTGCATCAACTCATCGGCAATCAAGAAGAGTCTCTTCGCTATCTCGATGCCCTGGCCGAAGCGTATGGGGTCGATCTCGAACCCTATAAAGGCTGGCCTTTAATCAAACTAGGCCGTTTCGAGGACGCCCGGCAAAGCGCGCTTCGCGTTCTTGCCAAGGATGACGTCGACCGATTTTCCGAAGCGCAGGCGTGGAACACACTCTGTGCAGTAGAACTCAGCGCCCCTCAAGAGTCGCAGGCTGCACCCGCGTGCGACAAGGCGCTAGAATTAGACGAGGCTGCGCAAAATACACGAGAAGAATTAAGCACCGTCACCCTGACAAACGCCGCAGAAGTCGCCTTGAGCAGGCTGCGCATCGATCAAGCTGAGCGTTTAATAGACAGAGCGACGCGCTACCCAAACCCGAGCAGTGTTTCTAATCCTTGGATACAGAAGCTCTACCTTACGCTCGCACAGGGTCGGTTCGACAATGCGCAGAGCGCGTTAGAACAAATGCTCGTCTGGCGTAACAGGCAAGATCCGCTTATTGGTGTTAGCAATCGCGCCGAACACTTTCTTGCCAGTGCGACTTTTTTACTGCTCGCCGGATACACTGAAGAGGCTGCGCGGCTTGCCGAATCCGCGTTGAATCAGCCCGATCGCAATGGCAATTTTAGCGCCGACGATGCACAGAAAGATGCGATTGCGGCATTGCTTACCGCCCTCGCCTTTCGCGCCGACTATGAACGCCAGCTAGAATTTGCAGCGGCTCAAGAGTGGGGAGTCAGACTCTCTGCCACCGCCTCGGCGCAACTCACTCGACTTGCCGCTTGGCGCGCGGGTCGCCGAGCAGCGTCACTTTTCGCTAACGCCGAGACCATGCGAAATCGCCTGCGCCCCTATGGCCCGCTCGACGTTCACATACCCGAATGGATAGAGCCTGAAATCGCACGACTGCTCGGCGCGGGTGTCTTTACCTCGCTAATCGAAGACGCAGAGACCCGGGGCTCTTTCAGCGGCGCGCAGGGCTACAAACACTCTTTCGCTACCGAATCTGCGGCTCTGCGACACGATTCTGACGGAGTGATTGATGAAGGCACACTCGCCCTCTCACTGCTACCCGATGCCGAAGCGATGCTCCGCGCGCGAGTCCAGTGGCATATGGCTCGCGCGTATTGGCTAAAAGGCGACAGCGGCTCGGCGCGCAGCTTTTTTAGCGCCTCACTGCGCCAAGACCCAAGCCTTGCTCGCCGACTCGGCGCAGGCATTCCTGTCGCCATTAGTCATGACGGCACACCCTCCGCACTTGCGTTAGCTAATAGGTTATCAATCTCACCTCGTTTTGAGGCGTCACCCGAGGGGCTAGCATTAGAGATAAGCGCAAACACCCTTTGCCTTCGAGACAGCGAAGAGGCAGTGATTTCATGCTACACTCCAGCGCGTAAAAGCGAGTCAATTACTGGCGATTCCCCAGCCATCCTCTCTCTGCCTCTTGCTAACGATAGCGCCTTGGTCGCCGTTGAGTTTCAGCGCCAACTGTTCAGTATCGGCGTCGAGCTGAGTAAAGCTCAACGATCGGCAATTATGGGCGCGAGCGTAGTATTGAGATCGCAGAGTTACGGCAATGACACCTCGCTACCTGATTTTTAAGCCGGGTGCTTAAGCAGATCAAATTGCACAAACTTAGGTAAGGCGGCCTGCAAATCCGCGCGTGACTGAGCGACTGGGGATTAGACGACACCTTTACTGCGCGCCACAACGTGGCTCGCCACGGGAAAATTGTGAACATTGAGAACACCCTAGCCAAACGAGTCATTATCCTTCTCGCGGCAACCTCGGCTCTCGGCCCTACCGCAATGCAAATATTGCTCCCTGCGATTCCGGTTATCAAAGAAACGTTCGCCGTCAGCGCTGAGGTCGCGCAGCTCACTCTTAGCCTGTCCATGCTCGCGATTGCGATTGGCACTCTCACCTATGGGCCTCTCTCGGATCAGTTCGGCCGGCGGCCTATTATGCTGCTAGGCCTGTGCATAACCATCATCGGCTCGCTTTTCTGCTATTTCGCCAACACGATCGAGATGCTGATTCTCGGCCGAATTATTCAAGCGTTTGGCGGCGCCGTCGGGCTTGTGCTTGCGCGCGCAATCGTAAGGGATGTGTATGGCCCTGAGCAGGCCGCGAGAGTGATTGCAACACTCGTTATGGTGATGGTAGTGATGCCCATGCTGTCGCCCGCCCTAGGCGGTGAACTGATGCATCGCTTTGGCTGGGAGTCGGTGTTTCTTGTTATGGCAGTACTCAGCCTCGGCATTCTGCTCGTGCTGCGCTCCTCTCTCGTCGAATCGTTGGCAGAGCCGGTGCCTTTCGACGGTGTCGGTGCGATGCTTGGTAACTTTGCCCATCTATTTCGCTCGCGCGCGTTTCGAGGCTATGCCTTCTGCGTAAGCTTTGTCTCTGTGGTGTTTTTTGCCTTCATCTCGGCTGCGCCCGAAATCATGATCACGGTGCTCAACCGCCCTCCTACAGAATATGGTTACTATTTTATTATGGTGCCGCTAGGGTTCATGGTCGGCAATTATATTGCGCGTCACTTCGGCCGGACTCTCGGTATCAATCGTTTAATTATGCTCGGTGCCAGCACCGGCATAGTTGGTATAGTCAGTGCCATCGTTTTGCAGCTCCTCGGCTTTCACCACCCACTCGCGCTATTTATCCCTGTCGCCATCGCTGTGCTCGGCAATGGCATCACACTGCCTAATGCACAGGCTGCGGCGATTAACGAATTTCCTCGTTTCGCGGGCACCGCGTCGGGCTTGACTGGGTTTTTACAGATGGCTTTTTCGGCTATCGCGGCACAACTTGTCGCTGTTATCTTTAACGGTACGGTGTATCCGCTGTTGCTCATGATGCTCGCCGCGTCGATCGCCTCGCTGCTTTTTTTCTTGGCAGGGACACGAGAAGTTGGCGCAAAAGTCGTCAACAGCCAAAGCTAGAAAAGACGATACCTCGGCTACAGACTGCGCAACTGCTCGCAAAAGCCTTGCTCATCTCGCAAACACCGCAGATCGAGAATGAGTGAACCATCCGAGAGGCGTCCTATTATAGGCTTCGGCAATGCACGCAGCGTTGCAGCCAGCTCGGTCAGTGCAGCATCGCTCTGTCCTGAGCGCAGTGAGATGGCAATTGCACGGCTCGGCATCAGCTCCAACGGGAGCGCGCCGCTGCCAATCTGACTCTTGCAATCGAGTCCGTCAGTAACAAACTCCTCACCGACTGCCTCACGCACTACTGGTAGCACTCGCTGCACAGCTTTTTCGATGTCATCGACTGACCGCGTTAAATCCGCCAGCAGTGGCAACCGCTGAGGCAGAGACTCTGGATCTCGGTACAGCTGCAAGACTGACAACAATCCTGCCAGCACCGTTTTGTCGACTCTTAAGGCGCGCTTGAGGGGGTTCGCTTTAATGCGCTTAATGAGATCAGCCCGGCCAACAATGATTCCAGACTGCGGCCCACCAAGCAGTTTATCGCCGCTAAACGTGACCAGATCAGCACCCGCCTCGACCGTCGCCCTGACTGTGGGTTCAGGCGGCAGTCCAAAGCGGGCCATGTCGACCAAACAGCCACTGCCGAGATCCGACACAAACGGAATATTCGCGCCATGCGCAATGGCGGCAAGCTCGGCTTCGGGCACCGCACTGGTAAAGCCACGTATCTCGTAATTACTCGCATGCACCTTCATCACCAACGCTGTTTGCGGCGATAGTGCCGCCTCGAAATCGCGCGCATGGGTCCTGTTAGTCGTGCCGACTTCGCGAAGCTTAGCGCCCGCACTTTCCATCACATCGGGAATGCGAAATGCCCCGCCAATTTCGACCAGTTCACCGCGCGAGATGATGACTTCCTGTCCTAACGCGAGCGTGTTGAGCAACAGGACAACGGCAGCCGCATTGTTATTAACCACGGTTGCAGCCTCGGCGCCCGTCAGCTCGCAGATCAGAGCTTCGAGATGCGAATCTCTGTCGCCGCGCTTACCTGTCTCTAAGTTGTATTCGAGATCAACCGCCTCACCCGCTGCGATGGCCATAGCCGCTATCGCCGAGTCGGGGAGTCTTGATCGGCCGAGATTGGTATGGATAACCGTGCCCGTAAGATTAAATACAGGCCTAAACAGAGGTTTAAATTCTAGGCCAATGCGCGTAACCGCAGCCTCTGCGACGCGCTCGGCGACGACTTCTCGAGAGAGGCTCAAATACTCAGCCGCGGCGCTCGCCATGGCGCGCCGAAGAATGTCGACCTCGGCTCGAATCGCAAGTTTTACCGGCTCTCGACCTAAGGCAGCGATTGTTTGCTGCAGAGAAGGCTGCTTGAGAATCGTGTCGACCGGCGGGATTAGCGCGAATACTCGTTGATCTGTCATTACTTAACTCTACTGCTCGGTAGTTGATTCATATTCTCTGCACAAGCCAATAGGAATAGCCGCCACAGGATAGAAACGATGACGACAATGTACGGAATAGTCGTTTAGCGCGCAATCAGGACTTAAACTAAGCAACCGTTTATGAGATAAAGCTGCCAATAGAAAAATAACTAATTCGACGACCGTGATGGGGATAAAGAATAATGCAGGCTAGAAAACAACCGCTAATTATTGCCAACAACTTCCATCCAGCCACAATCGAGGCATTAGATGCCGCTTACGAGACGACTCACCTTTGGACTCTCGATGAGGCCGAAAAAAAAGCGAAGCTTGCCGAATTAGAAGGACACTGTGTCGCCGCGGCATCGGCGTCTTGGGCGACCGATCCGCTTCTCTACACTCTCGATTCTCTGCAAGTGATTGCCTGTTTCGGCGTTGGCGTCGATGGGATTGATTTCACCGAAACCGATCGCCTCAATATCCGTGTGACTAACACTCCGGGCGTGCTCGACGATGCCGTGGCAGATATCGCACTCGGCCTCATCATCGCCTGCTCTCGGAAATTTATTCGCGCCGATGCGTTTGTGCGCAAGGGGCAATGGAAAAAAGGCCCCTTACCGCTAGGACAAAGCCTCGCTGGCAAGACACTCGGCATCGCAGGCCTCGGCCGCATCGGCCAAGAGATCGCCAACAGAGCGATGGGTTTCAAACTCAACATCGCCTACCATAATCGCCGCCCCAAAGACTGTGATTATACTTACTGTGAATCTCTCAATGAGCTTGCGAGCCACAGCGATATTGTTGTTAACGTGCTCCCAGGTGGGCCAGCAACGCGCAAGATACTGGACGCTTCATTTTTCGACTGTCTTGGCGCGGAAGGTACTTTTATCAATGTCGGACGCGGGCAAAGCGTCGATGAGGCTGCGCTAGTACACGCATTGCAGAACAGGACTATCGCGGCCGCCGGTCTCGATGTCTACGACCAAGAACCCGGTGTACCAGAGGCATTGATCGCTTTGGACAACGTTGTGCTTTTGCCTCACATTGGGAGTGCGACGGGTGAGACACGGACCGCGATGGGCGACCTTGTCATCGGGAATTTGGCGTCGTTCTTTGCCGATCAAACACTGGTGACTGAATTCTTTAGCAGCTGAGGACAACTAGCACAGCGCGGCATCCATTAGTCTCTGACATGGAAGTAGATGTATCTAGCCTCGGGGTCATATCGCATTTCCTCGTCTCCGGTGAATACTCGCGGATCGGTCAGATCTATCTCGACAAACAAATCTCGATAGGACGGGCTCAGCGAGTTGTACACCACCTCTTGAACAATGAGCAGGTGAAAATGCTCAAGGTCCAGTTTGGCTGCGTGCTCGCTGAACAGGTCAAACAGTTGTGGTATTTTTCGCAGCTCTTGATACTTGGCCGCCTGAATTATTGCTTCACCATAAAGGTCGTATGAGCGAATATCCCCACTCTGAAAGGTGCCCTGAATCGAGTTATAGGCGAGACCAATAGACGCCTTAATAGGGCGCGAGTAGTTAAATTTCTCAAGGTTAGTATTAAATGCATCCAGCATAGCCAGGGCGGCAGAAACCGCGCCATCTGCAAGCACCCCTGTTTCCGATGACAGAAAGGGATAACCCACTGTGCTGATATAGCCATCGCCGGTTTCCTTTAACCGAAAGGCACGTGACCGCAACGGATTTTTCTCATAATCTTGCATGCATATTTCTAAAAAAAACTCGAACACACTCATAAAAAATTCTTGCGTTTTCTCATGTTTGATTTCCGTAGATCTCTGCACATCAAACACACTAACGATCGCCTTGCTCTCCTTTAGCGGCATTGTCACTTCTAGCTCATCCCCCTGGTTAATCATATCAAGCTGATGTGGATATACTAATTTAGAAAGCTGTTTACAAAGGTGTTTCCGGGCACTCTCATTGGTAGTTCTAGAATAGAAGCGAACTCTAATTCCATCATAATGCATCCAACTCACGAGCGAACCCAACAAAAAACCCTGCAGCAGGTGCAGAATACTGATCGCAAAAAAACCTTTATCTATCCAATAAATTAGCGCAGAAAATAAAATGATAAACAACAGATTTCTAATGATTGTGACCCGATACGCTGCATGGTAGGAAAATGCGGCAACGATCAGTGGCATGAAATTCATTTGCGACGCTAGAGTGCTACTGACCATCTCTCTCTCGATTTGCGTGTCAACATTGTCGAACAACACAGAGCTAAACAATCCAAAACTCAGCAGCCACATGGCACCAATTGTGTCTATAACAATTGGACTATACTTTGTCATGGCAGAGTAAAAACTTACCGCAATGGAGAACACCACTCCTACCATAATAGGCAAGATATAGGCCAAAAGAGCTAGCGAGGCTGAGGGGTTATTTATCTGCAAGGCATACCAAAACGTTGTAATCGTTGTGAACAGCATGAGGGCAACGAACGCCCCGCCTCTCCATCCACAAATAAGTTGTGACGCCTCATCACAAAGTTCATTATTAAATTCTTTCAGATGATCTCGGCAATAAGCCGAGTATCTCTCCGATTTGTTCCTGGCGCCTGGCACGGCCATCTCTTCTCAACCCTCGATTGTTGCACTTCTGCATTGGTGCCCTTTCTCTCTATCCACTCTGGCTGTAGGCGCGAAACAGGCTCGAAATTTGGGATATTTAGTTAGGGAGTTACAGATTAGACCTAAAAAAAAGCAGATTTCTTCCACTTCTCTCGCTAACTTGTCTAAATCACTATTTTAAAGTGGCGTTTAAGCGCTAGATTTTGGAAGGCCATTGATTTACTCTCATTCTTTTCGGATACGGCGTGCTCGTATTCGCGACCTAAGAAAACAACCCGCTAGCAGACTCCAACCCCAACGTGTCAATATCCAAGCCGAGCTCAGACTCTTGGTGAGAGGGTGTTGCGGCGATATCGCTTGAGGTGAGCTCTTATCAATGCGGGCTAGTAGCTTATTTGAAGGTAACCGAGAGTCATGAGCAAAACCACTAAGGCCGTAGCAAAAAAGCAAGTAAAAACAAAAGCCTCGACGAAGAAAGGGACCGCTAAAAAAAGTATCTCAACAAGTTACGTTTACGCGTTTGGTAAGAAAACCGATGGCAATGCCACGATGCGTGACCTGCTAGGCGGCAAAGGCGCAAACCTTGCCGAAATGGCGTCGATAGGTCTTCCTGTTCCTCCAGGGTTCACGATCAGCACCGAAGTCTGTGGTTACTATTACGACAACGGCAAAACTTACCCAGCCTCTCTTTCTAAATCGGTTCTGAAAGCGATCAAACAAATCGAAACCCAGCTGGGTAAGAGCTTTGGCGGGCGCAGCAACCCGCTGCTAGTCTCTGTTCGCTCTGGTGCGCGCGACTCGATGCCTGGCATGATGGACACAATCCTCAACCTCGGGCTCAACGACGTAACGGTTGAAGGCCTCGCCGAGATCTCTGGCAATCCCCGTTTTGCTTGGGACTGCTACAGGCGTTTTATTCAAATGTACGGCGATGTCGTGATGGGTGTACAAGCGCGCTCAGAGGAAGAGGAAGACCCCTTCCACGAAATTCTCGAGAAGATGAAGCGCAAACTCAAAGTTGAGACCGATAGCGACTTGAGCACCGAAAACCTAAAAGCGCTCGTCGACCAATACAAGGCATTGATTCGCAAACGCACTCGTTCGGCTTTCCCGCAGGATGTGTTCGAACAGCTATGGGGCGCGACGAGCGCCGTGTTTAGCTCATGGCGCAATGAACGCGCGATTCTCTACCGCCAGCAATACGCAATTCCTGCCGAGTGGGGCACCGCAGTAAACATTCAAGCCATGGTGTTTGGTAATGCGGGAGACGACAGCGCAACGGGCGTCGCCTTTACCCGCGATCCAGCCAATGGCGAGAAAGTGTTTTACGGTGAATACCTCATCAACGCCCAAGGCGAAGACGTTGTCGCAGGCGTGCGAACGCCAAACGCGATCGCAAAGCTCGCCGACGAGCTGCCACAGAGCTACCGCGATCTCGAAAAAGTACGCAACAAATTAGAGAAGCACTTCAAAGACATGCAAGACTTCGAGTTCACAATCGAAGGGGGTCGTCTGTTCATTCTGCAAACTCGAAACGGCAAGCGCACGGGCCTAGCCGCCGTCCGCATCGCCGTCGAAATGCAGCGCGAGCGTCTCATGAGCCAAGAAACTGCGCTCTTGAAAATCCCTGCAGAGTCTATCGACTCACTGCTTGTCCCCGTTTTCGACCCCAAAGCGCTCAAAGCAGCGCCGATTATTGGTAAAGGCCTCCCTGCAGGCCCAGGCGCTGCGACAGGTCGCATAGCCTTTACCGCAGCGACTGCCGAAGCTGAAACGCGCAAGGGCAATAAGGTAGTCCTGTGCCGCAATGAAACCTCGCCTGATGACCTCAAAGGCATGCTGCACTCTCAGGGAATACTGACATCTCGCGGCGGCGTCTCGTCACATGCGGCCCTTGTCGCTCGCCAGTTGGGCAAAGTGTGTATCTGCGGTGCTAGCGAAGTGGTAATCAACTACGAGAAAAAGACCCTCACCGCGGGTAAAGTTGTTCTCAAAGAAGGCGATTACATCTCGATAGACGGCAGCACTGGCCTTATTTATAAAGGCATGATCGAAAGCGCCGATTCTGAAGTGAAACGTGTGCTCGAAGGCGGCCTCAAAGCCAATAAGAGCTACACTTACGAGCTCTTCCAGACGGTAATGAGCTGGGCCGACAAACACCGTACTCTCAATGTTCGCACCAATGCTGACACGCCGGCGATGGCAAAACAGGCAGTAGCTTTCGGCGCCGAAGGCATCGGCCTATGCCGAACAGAGCATATGTTCTTCGACGGCGAGCGCATCGACATCATGCGCCAAATGATTCTTGCTGCCGACGAAGTACAGCGCCGGTCTGCCCTCAAAAAACTTTTGCCATTCCAGAAAAAAGATTTCGTCGGGCTGTTTAAGGCAATGGAAGGTCGCCCGGTGACCATTCGCCTACTCGATCCGCCTCTACATGAGTTTTTACCCCACGACGACGTCGTTCGTCGCCAGTTAGCAGAGAAACTCGGCGTGCCTTTCGATTTCGTCATCGATCGCATTAAAGCCCTCCACGAAGAGAACCCCATGCTCGGCTGCCGCGGCTGTCGACTTGGCATCATCTACCCAGAGATCACTGAAATGCAGGCGCGCGCCCTTTTCGAGGCAGCGGCTCAAGTGAGCAAAGGTAAGAAGGCAATCAAGATTAAAGCCGAGATTATGATTCCCCTCGTCGGTTTCCGCGCCGAACTCGCCGACCAGCTTGCGATCGTGCACCGCGTGGCCGCCGAGGTGATGAAAAAGCACAAGGTCAAGATCGACTATCTGGTAGGCACTATGATCGAGGTGCCTCGTGCAGCAATCACCGCCGATGAGATCGCGCATGAAGCAGACTTCTTCAGCTTTGGCACCAACGACCTCACGCAAACGACCTTGGGCCTGAGCCGCGACGATATGGGTTTATTTTACGACCAGTATCAGAGCAAAGAGATCTATAATCAGAATCCGTTCGCGAGCCTTGACCAAACGGGCGTCGGCAAACTCGTCGAACTCGCGGTTGAACGCGGCCGTCAGACTAAGCCTAACATCAAGCTTGGCATCTGCGGCGAACATGCGGGCGACCCTATGTCGATCGATTTCTGCCATCGCACAGGTCTCAATTACGTCAGTTGCTCACCACCCCGAGTGCCTATTGCCCGACTAGCGGCAGCGCAGGCCAGGCTACGCAATAAATAGCAGGCGAGTGAGCAGCGTCCGATTACAGTGAGACCGAAAAAGTGGAATAAGAAACCTCGTTGTCGCGTGAAGCGATCTCGGGGTTTTTTTATTAGCGCCGAGTCATTTTGCTGAGATAACAGTCTTTCGATTGGCGCGGGTATCGCACACTTTAAACGCCGGGAAAATTAGTAAGGTACTAAATAATTGTGCAAAGCGGCATATTCGGGTACTTTCAAAACAATAAGACTCTACTCGAAGGAGCTCCAATGACCATTCGCACAGCGCTAGTTAATTCACTGATATATCCACTCTCTGCCGCACGGAAACCAACACTCTCCTCGTGCGATTACGAGAAAGTAACGAGTCGCTCGCTAGTCCTCGCCTTTGTCGCCTGTTGCTATTCCATGTCTGCCCCAGCACAAGATTACACGCCCGCGAGAACCGAATGGGGACAGCCGGATTTACAGGGCGTATGGAATTTCTCCTCCGACCGGCCAATGATTAGGCCCAGCCAATTTGGCGAACGTGAATATTTGTCCGACGCAGAAATTAGTCGCATAAAAGCCCTAGCGGCAGCACGAGATGCGAATTCAGACAGCGCCTTGCCCATCGCTGGGGTGGATGAGTCCTATAACGATTTCTGGATAGAAAACGCGGGCATTGGCGGACTGCAGCGCACCTCGCATCTCGTCTACCCGAAAAACGGCCAACTCCCCCCTTTTGCAGACTCAGCGATTAATCAGCAGGGCAACTACGGCGGTGAAGATACTGGCGAATCACGGCCAGCGCGAATACTTGCAGGTGGAATTGGTACTGATGGCCCAGAGGACCGCGGCCTTTCCGAACGCTGCATTGTCGGCTTCAATTCTGGTCCCCCGTTTATCCCAAGCCTCTACAACAACAATGTGCAGATTTTCCAGAGCAAAGAGCATGTGGTTCTCCTAACCGAAATGATTCACGATGCACGTATAGTGCCGCTCGCCGAAACGGCGGCTGCACACCATACTCTTCACGATGATATTCGCCTGTGGACCGGCGACTCTCGCGGCTACTGGGACGGCGACACGCTTGTCGTCATTACCAAGAATTTCAATGACCTCACAACAAGCTTCAACGCGCATGGCACCGCATTCGACAAAGTACTAACAGAGCGCTTTACAAGAACCGCTGCCGACACCGTCGACTATGAGTTCACTGTCGATGACCCGACAACATTCACTGACAAGGTTGTCGCGATTGTTGAAATGACAAAGGTTGCCGGTCAGCTGTACGAATACGCCTGCCACGAAGGCAACTACGGCATGGTTAACATCCTGCGAGGCGCACGCGCACAGGAAGCTCGAGAGGCAGACTAAAAAAGTAAGACGAAACTACCCGCGACTCTCGTCACCCTCTCGCCATCCTCTCACCAAACCTCATTAAGAAGGATTGAGAACATGAGCAGCAGTCTTTTAGCCCTACTCGCGTTTACGCCGATTTTAGTCGTCGGGGTTCTGCTCGTCGTCCTTCGTTGGCCGGCCAGCCGCGCCATGCCGATCGCTTATCTCATTGTTGCGGGACTCGCCATTGGCGTCTGGGAGGTGTCCGGCATACAAGTGCTCGCCGCGAGCATTAACGGCCTGATCATCGCCGCCACGCTTATCTACATTATCTTTGGTGCCATTTTGCTGCTCAACACCCTGCAACAAAGTGGCGCGATGCGTGCTATCCGCGCAGGCTTCTCGGATATCACGCCCGACCGGCGCATACAGGTAATCATAATCGCGTGGTTGTTTGGCTCGTTTATCGAAGGCTCGGCGGGATTTGGCACGCCGGCCGCCGTTGCGGTGCCGCTTATGGTTGGCTTGGGCTTCCCTGCGATGGCCGCTGTGGTTGCAGGAATGATCATTCAGAGCACACCCGTGTCGTTCGGCGCGATGGGCACCCCTATCCTTGTTGGTCTTGGCACTGGGCTCTCGGCAGACCCCGATATGGCAGAATTTGCAGCCAACCTCGGCTTTGAACGCTGGGATCTGTTTCTAGCCAATATCGCCGCGCGCGTCGCACTAATCCACGCAATCGCCGGCACCTTTATTCCTCTATTAGTCGTCGCTACGATGACACGGTTCTTTGGCGTGAACCGAAGCTTTGCAGAAGGTCTCGCAGTCTGGCGCTTTGCGCTTTTCGCTGCCTTCGCGATGACACTGCCCTATCTGATCGTTGCGAGCTTACTCGGGCCCGAATTCCCTTCTATGTTTGGCGGCATTATCGGCCTCGCCATCGTCGTGCCAGCAGCTAAACGAGGTTTTCTCATGCCTGCCGCCGGAAGCGAATGGCACTTCCCTGAGCGCTCGGCATGGGATCCCGACTGGAGCAGCTCTCTAGCCGCCCCTGCCAATCAGGATAGTGAGGACTCTGCGCCGACGATGAGCCTGTTGCGCGCCTGGTCTCCTTATGTGGTCATTGCTGTGCTGCTGGTGATTACACGGCTGCGGATACTCGATCTCGAATCAGTGCTGCGCAGCGCGCATCCGTTAGTGACATGGGCCTGGCCACAGCTTTTGGGCAGCTCAATATCAGCGTCGTTTCAGCCACTATGGTCGCCGGGCAGCATCTTTATCCTTGCCTCCGTTATTACCATTGGCTTGCACCGGCTTCCATTTACCCAATTTTCCCGCGGCGTGGCCGACTCGTTAAAAACCCTTGCGCCCGCCTCGATGGCGCTTATTTTTACCGTTCCGATGGTGCAGGTCTTTATTAATTCGAGCAGTGGCGCCGCCGGCTACGAACAGATGCCGCTAGCACTAGCCGAGGGCGTCGCGGAACTAACCGGATCAGCGTGGCCTCTTTTCTCACCTTTTATTGGCGGCCTCGGCGCTTTCGTTGCGGGCAGCAACACCGTAAGCAATATGATGTTTTCTCTTTTTCAGTTTGGAGTGGGTGAGCGTATCGGCTACGACCCTCTCTGGATTGTCGCGCTGCAGGCTGTAGGTGGCGCCGCGGGCAATATTATTTGCGTGCACAATGTGGTGGCAGCCTCGGCGGTCGTAGGATTAGTTGGCAAGGAAGGTGCTGTTATTCACAAAACTCTGCTCGCCTTTGCCTACTACGCCCTCTTCTCTGGCGCGATTGGCCTAGGCATTGTGAACCTTGCGAATGGTTTTTTTAATGCGGGTTTCTTACTCGCCGCTGCAATCTTCGCCTGCTTTGTTGTCGCTATCGCTCGAGCACGTCCCGCGGCGCTTAACTAAACTGAATAGGCACGTCGGCGCGCCTTGCCGTAGCGTGCCGTTACCGTTATGGTGCGGGCTTGGACTCTCCAACAACACGTGTTTATTTGGCTTAAGCTTGAGTCACAAAACAGCAGTAACCACGATGAACGCAGTCAATTCACCATGCCAATTCCTTGTTATCGCCACCGCAGGCCATGTTGACCATGGCAAGACGTCTCTTGTGCAGCAGCTCACAGGCACCGACACCGACACACTCGCCGAGGAAAAAGCGCGGGGCTTGACCATCAATACAGGCTTCGCCTACCGCCATTCGGGCGGCGAATCGCAAAGCGCGACAACACTCGGCTTCGTCGATGTACCAGGGCATAGTGATTTTATTAACAACATGCTCGCGGGCGTGAGCGCGGTTAACGCCGCGCTGCTAGTTATTGCCGTCGACGACGGCATCATGCCGCAGACGCGCGAACACCTCGCTATTCTGGATCTGTTAGGCATCGCCAAAGGCGCGATTGCGCTGACCAAAATTGATCACTGTTCGCCGGAAAGACTCTTTGCTGTCGAGGCAGAGGTTGCAGCGTTGCTTGCGCGCACGAGCCTCAGTGCGGCACCTCTCTTTCGAATAGACAATCTCAGCGGCGCGGGCGTTCCCGAACTCACCGCGCATTTGAATGCGCTCGCTTTTCAACAGCGGATAAATAATGACTCGCTCGATCAGCATCCGCGCTTCTCTGTCGATCGCAGCTTCACGGCCAAGGGCATCGGCACGATCGTGACCGGGACCTTAGCAGCAGGGCGAATTAAACAGGGAGATCTCCTCGTTCATTGCAGCACAGGCGAGCAAGTGCGAGTCCGTGGGATACGTATCGACCGGAACGAATGTGAGACTCTCAGCGCTGGTCAACGCGCGGCATTAAGCGTCAGTATCGGCCACGATGACATCGCGCGCGGGGATTGGCTCGGCGCCGCTAAACGCAGTGTCATTCGCATCGATACACATCTGACCCTCCTCGATTCGGCAGCGCCGCTGAAGTCTGGCGTCGACTATCACCTTCACATTGGCGCTGCGCATCGCCTCGCCCGCGTGCGCAAACTCGATGAAAATGCCTCCCTCTATCAATTAAGCCTCGACGAGCCGATTGCCTGCCATTGGGGCGACCGTTTTATACTCCGCGACCCGGCAGCTAAGTTTTCAATAGGCGGTGGCAAAGTCATTGACACAGAGGTGCCTAAGCGGGGCAGAGCTAGTCCTGAGAGACTCGCCCTGCTAAGGGCGTATCAGAACGAGAGCCGCGCCGCTATCGAGGCGGCCCTTGCTGTCACACCCTATGGCATCGCGCTCGAGCAATTTGCGCTCGTGCGCAATCTCGCGCCGGCGGCTATCGACGCCTGCCTTGAGCAAGCACGGCAACAGTCACCCGCGCCTATAGAGGTGCCTATCGACGGCGCCCGCTTTCCTCGTCTTTTCGGCGCGCCCGTCGCGGATTCATTGACTGTGCGACTTACCGATGTACTGCAGAATTTTCACGCCGAGCAGCCTAGTGAAGCAGGATTACTCGAATCAGCAATCGCACGCGCCTTGCAGCCGAGCGTCCCTGCGCCGGTGCTCGCAGGATTCATCGCTACGCTTCTATCGAAAGGCAGCCTGCGCCGCGAAGGAGGCTTTGTTGCGCTCGCTACACACCATGCTCAGGTCAGTAAAGAACGCCAGGAGTTCGATATAAAAATAGCGCCGCTACTCGCGCGCGGCGGCATCACACCGCCGCGAACCCGAGAGATCGTCGACGCAACGGGGATTCCGCTCAAAGCGGTCGAGCGGATTCTGCAGCACTGTGCGCGCTCGGGAATAGTAGTAAAAATAGCAGATAATAGATTTTATACGCCCGCCACGCTGGCAAAACTTGCAGCCACTGCGAACGAACTCATGACAGCGAGTGAGGGGCATGGGTTTAGCGTGATCGACTTCAGAGACAAAACGGGGATTGGCCGCAATTTGTGTATCGAGGTGCTCGAGCATTTTGATGGCTGCGGCTACACACTGCGTAAGGAAAACGTGCGTGTGATTCGTAAGCCGTGGTCGGACGTGACTGCTTAGCAGCCACTTGCC
>ERZ1046568.1413-NODE-1413-length-17192-cov-6.255704_pt1 | contig 17192 bp, 4 predicted proteins | sample MGYA00383092_ERZ1046568 | MGnify/ENA primary metagenome ERZ1046568 (study PRJEB29581, sample SAMEA5548362) | metagenome | biome: marine; feature: coastal; material: water | depth 1 m | study: Short-term variability in the microbial, nano- and picoplankton... | reverse complement strand
CAAACAATGATGACTCGTCAGCAAACGTAAACTTAGAGCTAAGACCAAACGGTACTGGCGCTGTTAACGTACATAGCAATCTAAATGTTGATGGAAATATCTATGCTAGTGGTAATATTACAGCTGACGGCAACATCAATATTGGTGATGCAAACACTGATAATGTTATCTTTAATGCAGAAGTAGCATCTAATATTATTCCTGATATAGATGACTTATACACACTAGGTAGTGACCCAGAAACTGGCGGCAAACAATGGAATGACGTATGGGTTACTAATCTAATATCGTCAAATATTATTGTTAGTGACGAACTTAGTGTTTCTGACATTGATTTTACATTAGTACACGGAAATACATACTATGTTGCTGAAAACGGCGACGATGCGCACTTTGGCGATCATATTTTTGATCCATTTGCAAGTATAAAACATGCACTAAGCGTAGCAGTTGCAGGCGACACTATTCTTATTAGTCCAGGTGTTTATACTGAGGAATTTCCGTTAACTATACCAGCAGGAGTTACTGTTAAGGGCGAAAGTATTCGTGCAGTGTTGATACAACCTACAGTAGCAACAAATACAAATGACGCATTTTTACTTAACGGAGAAACTACCGTTGAAGACTTAACTATAACAGGATTTTATAGTCCAGGTTATGCATTTAAGTATGCTTCGAACTACACTGCAACGAATCGTTCACCGTATATAAAAAACACAACAGTTATTACAACAGGAAGTGTTACAAGTGTATCAGACCCGAGAGGATTTGACGAAGGCGATGCTGGTAAAGGAGTATTTCTTGACGGAGCAGTAGCATCTAGTAATTCAGCTAATACAGCATTATTATTCCACTCAGCAACATTTATTACACCTGGCGTTGATGCAGTAACACTTACAAACGGTGCTAGAGCAGAGTGGCTTAACAGTTTTACGTATTTTGCTAATCGTTCAATTTTTGCATATGATGGAACAACTGGTCGTCGCGGAGCAGGGAAATCAAAACTAACACTATCGGGTGTTACAGGAACATTTGCTCAAGGTAATACACTTACAATTACCTCAGCTGATGCATCAACTGTTCTTACAGGTACTATTGATAGCATAGACGGCAATGATGTTTATGTACAAGGGTATTTAGACTTAGACGGTTTTGATCTAACGCCTCAAAGCATAACAGACGGCACAGCAACAGCTACAACAATCGATAGTTTTGATTTACGCGAGTTTGGTGCAGAAGTGCGTTTAATTGGCTCAGCTAGTGTTTATGGTAATTTTGGTTTAGTAGGCGATGGCCCAGGCGTTATAATGTATGCTATTGGACAGAATTTAGCATACATTGGTAACGGTAAAGAAGTTACTAACGATCCTAATACAGTTATTCAAGCCAATGAAATAGTAGAAGCTAGTGGTGCTAAAATTCGTTACAACTCAGTTGACCACAAAGGCGACTTTAGAGTTGGCGACTTATTTTATGTTAATCAAGAAACTGGTAACGTAACTTTTAGTGTAAGTGACTTTGAAATCAATACACAAAACGGTGTTACATTCAATACAGGCGGCGACACTACGTTTATTGATGGTAGTAAAATTGAAACTGGCGATTGGCGTATTAGTGGCAACACTGTTGAAACGCTAACGCAAGATGCTAACTTTGAAGGCGGTAGCGGAACAGTTAACCTAAACTCAGATGTAAATGTAGCTGGTAGTTTAGATGTAACTGGCAATGTTACGATCGGTGGTAACATTACAATAGGTGATGAAGAAACTGATACTATTCAAATTATAGCAGGTATTGATTCAGACATCAACCCTAAAATTTCAAGTACATATAACTTAGGTACAAGTGCTAAAACTTGGAAGAACTTATTTGTTAATGTTGTTAATCTAGACAACATTACAATTACTGACAACTACATTACAACAACTGCAACAAGCAGTGATTTAGAGCTACGTGCTAACGGAACGGGTGAAATTTATGTTCCTAGTAACAATGTACAAATTGACAATGATTTAACTGTAAGCGGCGTAACATCTCTAACAGACATAAATGTTACTGGTACAATTACACATGTTGGTGATTATAACCAAACTGGCAACTACACTGTTGCAGGTAAAATTAGCAATGGTGATATTGAAATTGCTGGCAATGTAATTGAAACTACAATAACGCACAGTGATTTAGAACTACGTGCTAATGGAACTGGCGAGATCTACATTCCAACTAATGATGTTGTAATCGAACAAGATTTAACTGTAAGCGGTGTTACTGATTTACAGGATACAAACATTACTGGTACAATTACACATGTTGGTGATACTATACAAACTGGCGATACTACAGTAACAGGAAATGTAAATGTAACACAAGATTTAGATGTTACAGGCGCAGCACAGTTTGAAGAAATATTAATAGACGACAATTTTATTACTACAACCACATCAGATGTAGACTTAGAACTACGTGCAATCGGCACTGGTGAAATTTTAATTCCAAACAACGATGTACAAATTGATAATAACTTAACTGTTGACAACGACATTGATGCAACTAATTTAACAACAACTGGATTAATTACAGCTAACAGTTTTACAACTGGTAACATTGTTATTGATGACAATTTTATTCAGACAACACAATCAGATAGTAATCTAGATTTACGTGCTAATGGTACTGGTGTTGTTGCTGTTCCTAGCAACAATGTTGTAATTGATGAAAATTTAACTGTTATTGGCTCTACAAATTTAAAAGATGTAGACATCCAAGGTACTGTAACGCAAGTTGGTAATACAACACAAACTGGCAATATTAACCTAACTGGCAATTTTGGAATTACTGGTAATATTACAGTTTCTGATACTGCACAGTTTGAAGATATTAAAATTGAAGACAACTTCATTACTACAACAGAAACAAATTCAGACTTAGATTTACGTGCTACACAATACGGTATTATTTTAGTTCCGAGTAACAATGTAGAAATTGCTAACAACTTAAATGTTGTAGGCACAACTACAGTTAATAACTTAATCGTTAACGAAACTGTAACATCAAATAGATACACAACTGGTGATTTACTATTAGACGACAACTATATTACTACTACTCAAAGTAATTCAAACTTAGAATTACGTGCTAATGGTGTTGGTGAAATACTTGTTCCGACTAATGATGTTGTAATTGAACAAGATTTAACTGTTAACGGAAGTACTACACTAAAAGATACAACAATTGTTGGAGACATTACACATACTGGTAATGTAACGCAAGTAGGTGATATTACACTAACTGGTAACTTAGATGTTGACGGTGATGTAATTATTAGTGCAACAGTTGTTCAATTTGAAGATATCCAAGTTAGCGGTAATAAAATTACAACTACACTTTCAGATTCAAACTTAGAGCTAAGAGCAAACGGAATAGGCGAAATCTATGTTCCATCTAATGATGTTATAATTGAGCAAGATTTAACTGTTAACGGAACAATTACTGTAGGAAATATTGCAAGTAGTGGAAGAATTACTGCTAACAGTTTTAGTACTGGCGATATTTTAATTGATGACAACTTTATTACAACTACACTTTCAAATAGTAATTTAGAACTACGTGCAAATGGCACTGGCAGTATTATTATTGATACATTTGATATTAATAACGATACTATTACAACTAGTGGAGATTTTAATATTGAACCAGGTAGCGAGTTAGTTAATATTAATGCTACAGGAGCATTAAAACTACCAACTGGTACTACACTAGAACGTCCAACAGCCGCAACAGGACAAGTTCGCTACAATACTGATTTAACACGCTTTGAAGGGTACAACGGAACTAACTGGATTAACTTAAAGGGTGTAGAAGATCTAGACGGAGATACTAAAGTAACTGCTGAATTATCAGAGGGAGCCAATGACGGCGTAATTCGATTTGATGTACAAGGGTCTACAATAGTTACTATTGATGATACAGAACTTTCTGCTCCAAGAGTAAACGTTGATGACATTAGAATTGATGGAAACGTTATCGAAACTACTACAGTAAATACTGACTTAAGATTAAGTGCGAATGGTACAGGCAGTGTTAAATTTGATAATCTTGCATTTAAAGAAAGTAGTATTACAAATACTGTTAGTAACAGCATAACTACATTTAATAATACCGATGACGGTTATGTTAAATTTAGTGGATCTTATGGTATAGTACTTCCAATAGGAACAAGTGGTGAAAGACCTCCGTTGGCGTACACCGAAACAGGACAAGTGAGATTTAACACACAGGACAGCCGTGTTGAAGTATATGACGGACAAAATTGGGTCTCTGTAGCAGGCTCGGGCTCAGGTATTACACGAGGTGACGCCGAAGAAATTGCACTAGCAACGGTATTAGTATTAGGATAAAATATGGCAACAACATTTAAAAATAAAGTAGTACCTAATTTAGGTACATCTACAGAAGAAATAATAGCTACGAATGAAAATGCTAGAGTAACTGTAGTTGGATTTAGTCTAGCAAACACTACAAACGGTACAGTTCTTGTAGATGTAGAATTGCAGGATGAAGATAGCGTTAGGGGATATTATGCTAAAGAAATTGTAATTCCTCCAAACACAAGTTTAAGAGTTTTAAATGGTGGTGAAAAATTAATTTTAACACCAAACAATAATCTATTTGTAACTGTAAACGTTGATAATAGTGTTGATGCTATATTAAGCACAGTTGAAATTGTATAAGGAGAATAAGTTATGTCAGCATTTTACGTAGGTGGTACACCGAGTATAACAGAACTTTTAGGAGTAGGACAACCGAGGTATTTTTATGCACTTCGAAGAACAGATGAAGGCACATTATATTTTGCAAAGATCGATCAGTTAAAAGATGTCGATACAATCACAGTAAACAATCCAGGAGCATCAGTAGACGACTTTACTGAGTTTGAGTATGGTGTTAACTTTTTTGACGGACGATTAGAAGAAGATCACAGTCGTCCATATGATAACTTACAATGGGATCAGTATCGTTGGGATAATAAAAATATCTATTATTATGTAAACGAGCAAGGCGAATTGGTGGTTAGAATTAATCAATCATACACGTACGACTCCACACAGATAGTTACATAAATACGTAATAAATTAATAGGAACTGCATAAATGTCAGAATTTAAAATTAGTAGATTGCGCTTTAGTTGGGTAGGAGAATGGGCCGATCAGACACCGTACAACAAAGACGAAATTGCACAATTTAATGGTAAAGCATACGTTTGTTTAATACCACATACCTCAAATAGTTTTTACGACGATTTAGGCTCAGCTGAGCCTAAGTGGGATTTAATGATGACTGGTCAAACCTGGAAAGGTCCGTGGCAACAGTTTACTTTTTATAGTTTAGATAACATTGTAGTGTTCGGTGGGGTTGTTTACAAGTGTAATACAGAACACTTGGCAGGTTCAGTTCTTGAAATTGACGGCGAAAAATGGGACGTTTATGCAGAGTCTAAAACTTGGGCAAATGAATGGAATTCTAGTACTACATACGGTGTAGGTGATATTGTACAATATGGTGGTTCAGCGTATGAATGTATTATTTCTCATATTTCTGCAGATACAGATTTAGAAGGATTAGAGTCAGATTATTACGGATTAGATAGCACACTAGTTAAATGGAAAATCGCTAAAGAAGGCGTGCAATATAGAGGACAGTACGATATTTCAAGTGAAGATAGTACTCAAATTAGATATAAATTAAACGATCTTGTAAAATATGGTCCGAGCATTTATAAATGTGTTAGAGGGCATGCACCAACAATACCCGAAGTAGCTGATCTTGGAGTTTATACAAGCACAGGAATTACAGCTTTTGGAGGAGCAATTGTTTATACAGTAACCGTTGCATCAGGAACAAACGAATACGGCACAGGCAATAAATTTTATATTGCAGGCGAATTTGGTGCAAGTCCATTATTAGAATTAACTAGAGGACTAACATATAGATTTGATCAATCAAATCCTAGCAACGCTACACATCAACTATTGTTTTCAACTACTCCCAACGGTACTTGGAACGGCGGCACAGAATATACAATAGGTGTTATAAAAGTAGGTACAGCAGGAACTGCTGGTGCATACACACAAATTACTGTACCAGATAATGCTCCAGCATTATACTATTATTGTACTAACCATAGCGGCATGGGCGGAACAGCGATTGCTCCTTTACAAAAAACATACGCTGCAACACCGGCATCAAATAGTATTAATGAAGGCAGTGCACTAACAATTAATGTTGCAACAACTAATGTGGCAGATGCAACTACACTTTATTGGACCGTTACTAATGCCGGAGACTTTAGTACATCAAGTGGTAGCTTTAATATTAATGGTAATGCAGGTAGCTTTACAGTAAGTCCGGATGCCGATATAACAACAGAAGGTGCAGAGACATTTACTGTAAGTATTAGAACAGGAAGTGCAAGTGGTACAGTTGTTGATACAACAGAAGCAATTGCAATTAACGACACAAGTGAAACTCCACCAATTCTACCAACATACACTGCAACACCAGTAGCAAATAATATTGACGAAGGCAGTGCGCTAACAATTAATGTTGCAACAACTGAAGTAGTAGATGCAACTACACTTTATTGGACTGTTACTAACGACGGAGACTTTACAACTTCGGAAGGTAACTTTACAATTACAAGTGACGCAGGTTCATTTACAGTAACCCCGGATGCTGATACAGCAACAGAAGGTGCAGAGACATTTACTGTAAGCATTAGAACAGGAAGTGTATCCGGAACTATTGTAGCTACAACAGGAGCAATTACAATTAACGATACAAGTACTACTCCTGTAGTAACCGCTGATTATACAATTAATGTTACAAACAGTGGCGCAAGTGCTTACACACTAAGCGGTTCTGATAGAAATGGACCAGTAAGTGGAAACAATCCAACACTAGCATTTGATAGCGGCGATATTATAGAGTTTGTAGTTAATGCACCTGGACATCCATTCTATATTAAAACAGTACAGGGTACAGGAACTGGTAACCAAGCAACGGGTGTTACAAACAACGGCGCGGCGCTTGGAACAGTTCAATGGAATACTTTATTTCCAGGAACATTCTACTATCAGTGTCAGTTCCACGGCGCAATGAACGCAGCAATAACAGTATCATAAGGAAACGAAGATGGCAATATCAGGAAGCAACTTCTTTAAAAAAGAATTAACAGTATACGGTGTTAGAATTGTAGCAGCAGGCGATGTAGGCGGCCAAGCAGCAGTTCCAGATGCATTTATTGAAAAAGTAGCACAAACATTTAAGTTATTACTTAACAAAGACGATCCAAATATTAATAGTGATGCTCAAATAACAGCAATTAATACACTTGCAGGAGCAAGTGGAACATATCATGCAGGATTGCCAACTATACAGCGTATAGCAAGAGGAGCCGGAGCAGATTATTCTACAAACTTTTTAACAGATCCTGGCATTATATTTTGGGAACTAACTGACTTTTTTAACGAAACAGTATCTAATGATATAGTTTGGTACTTAAATTCAACAGGTGGATCACCGGGCGATGGCGATAATGATGCACAAGAAGTATTAGAACATGTAATGCATACATTGCATATGCACGGACTTGATGCAAGAGGTTTAAAACTATATCCTCAACTAGATGCAGACTGGGCAACTAGTGATTTATATAACGCAATGGTAGAAGCATATGATGGCGGCTTTTGGGATTCAGCAGGATACGGCGGCGCAGATTGGAAAACATCTGGTGAAGCATTTGAAGTAGCAGCAAAAGAATATTTATACTTGTTAAACTTCTGTATGTTTGATTATTCAGACTTATGGGAAGGCGCAAGTCTTTCACCTGAATGGGCAGATACAGTAGCAACTCCAGCAGGAATTTCAGCAAATCTTCCATTAGGACTTGCACTATATAACACATATATTGCTCCAGTAATTAGTAAAATACCATTAGAAACTATTAGAAATATATTTCAAGACGGTGATGTAGGGGATCCTACAGCAGCTGGTTCAGCGGGCTATATTATACAGCAATCAAGCCCAGCAAAAGTATTAGAAGACAGTTGGAATTCAAATTACTGGAACTTATGGGTACCAGGATTAGATTTTGACGGAGTATATAACGAAAATACAATCTACCAGCCAGGTGACATTGTGTTGTATGGTGGTTACTTATATCAAAGTTTGATTATTAATAATATTAATAATAAGCCATCATTTAATGCAGGAGATTCGACAGACGCTTGGGAATTAGTAACTCAAGCATTTGATATGTCCGGTGAGTGGAATAATATAGATGAATATAAAGTAGGTAGTGTTGTAACTTATGGTGGTAACCTATATGCTGCAATTTTCGACAGCACAAATCAAACACCGGGTAATTTTGAAGTAGAAGCAATTTATGAAGCAACTGGTAGTTCAGGAACAACTCTTAAATTAGATACACAAGATTCTACAAATCCATTATCTCTTACAGTTGGAATGATAGTCATTGGCGAGGGCTTTACTAACGGACAAACAGTACAGTCTGTTAGCACCGTCGGTGGTATTTCTACAGTAATATTAAATGATGTACCCGATGGCGAAATAACAGACGGCACAGTATTAACATTTGTTGGTACAAATTGGTCATATTGGGAACTAATGATTCCGGGCTTTAACTGGAAAGGCAAATGGACAGACTCGAGACAGTATAACCAAGATGATATTGTATTTTACGGTAATGCAACTTACCAAAGTATTAGAGAACACTCCTCTGCATTAGTTAATAGACCAGACTTAGATTTACAAAATTTATATTGGGTTATATATTTGCCGCATGATCCTACTAACTCTCTTACACAACTAGGTCAGTTAATTACTACTTCAGATAGCATTAAAACTCCACTAAATATCGGTGAACAAACAAACGTGCTAAAGGTTGTTGGCGATTTACCAGCCTGGACAGAAACTGACTTTACTCCAAATGTATATTATGTTGCTATTAACGGTACCGATGCAGCTGACAGAGGAACAACTGCTGATACAGCCTGGAGAACAGTAAAATATGCCTGTGAAAAAGTAGCAGAAGGTACACAAAAACAATCTGAAAAATCTTTGTTAGAACTAAACAAAGAATGGGTAATTAATGAAACATGGGCTTGGACATCAAGACAAATTGCTAATAATGTTGCTCCGTTTAGCTCTTCGTATTTACTAGACGAAGAAAAAACTAGACGCGATTCACAATATGTATTTGACGGTATTGTAACTGACTTATCAAGAGGACAAAATGCAAGAACTGTTACAAATGCATTAACATATTTTGATTTAGAAAGTACAAACCAATTTGCTAATGAAGCAGTTGCAGAACAAGCTATTTATTATACCGCAGTTCTAGGACAACTATTTAACAATATGGAATTTGCATTAACTAATACTGCTCCTTCACAAAACTATCAAGTTTTAGACGGTGTTGCAAGTCCTGTGCCTCAGTATTTTGATAACAGTTTAATTATCGATGGTAATACTATATCCATACTGAATAGCTTAGAAAAAATTATTAGAGAACCAATTGAAAAGGGATCTCCAACTGATATTCCTCCTGCTAACCAAGGAGCATATACTACTATTAATATTAAATCGGGTACATATGAAGAATTATTACCAATTGTAATTCCAACAAAGACAGCACTGAACGGCGATGAGTTACGTGGAGCTACGATTAAACCTTTAAATCCAGTAAACACATTATGTACTAGAACATTTGGATTTATTAATCAATTTGTTGTTGGTAGTACTGAAAATATGACTCATAATACTCCAGTGCAAGTTGTTTCGTTAAATCCTGTAGACGAAATTAGTACAGTTATCGGCGGACCAGAAATTATTCAAGGAAATACATACTATGTAATTGGCGATAGTATTACTGATACATCTTTTAGTGTTGCAGCTACTCCAGATGGTGAAGTGGTAGAACTGCAAACTAATATTGGAAATATGTATATTTACGGCGGCAACGCACTTAATGATATGTTCTATGTGCAAAATGCAACAGGCATCCGCAATATGACAATATCTGGCCTACTTGGAACACTAACACCGATAAATGAATACGAAACAAGACGACCAACAGGCGGCGCATATGTAAGTTTAGATCCTGGCGCAGGCCCTGAGGATACAACTGCTTGGATTACACTTAGGTCTCCATACGTTCAAAATGTAACTACTTTTGGTAACGGTTGTACCGGTTTAAAAATTGATAGTACGCTACATAACGGCGGCAACCGTTCAATTGTTTGTAACGACTTTACACAAATTATATCTGACGGTATTGGTGTATGGTGTACTGGCGGAGACGCATTAGTAGAAGCAGTATCTGTGTTCTCTTATTATAACTATGCAGGATATTTTGCAGAAGACGGTGGACGTATTCGTGCAACTAATGGTAACTCATCGTATGGACAATTTGGTTGTATCGCAGAAGGTTTTGATGATTCAGAAACTCCTGCCAGCGGTAGTGTTAATAACAGATCAAATCAAGCACTAGCAAATGCTGTTGGTGCACTAGGCGCTGAGGCAGAACTTCTAAAATTGCAATTTACTCATGCAGGTGAAGAATATTATAATACTACAACTAACTTATTGCAATACAGCAATAGCTTTTTAGAAACTACAAAATGGATTACAGACGGAAATCTTAATATTACAAAATCACCAACAACTCCTTTTGAAAATGAAGTCGCTTGGAGAGTTGAAGGTATTACTAACTTATCAGACTCGAGTTACCTTTATCAAGATATTGTTGTTTCTCCTCAGGGCAGAACATATACTAATATTGTAGGTTCGAATATTGACGGATCTGGTATTGATGCAACTTTTGATATAACAGTGTTTAGTGATCGTTATATTGTATCTATAAACAACACCGGAAGTGGATATGTTGTTGGAAACCAAATTTCCATTCCTGGACAAACTTTCGGCGGTAGTATCTTGAATGATATTGTAGTTACAGTTGAGACATTATCTATTACTTCTATCTTAACTATTTCTCATATAGGCACAGTACCGGAAGGTAGTTCGTTGCAGTACACTGCTAGCATTTATGCTAAGAAACAAACTTCTTCATACTTTGACATAGAAGCTGAATTTTCTGGTTACGAAACTAGAACGTCAAGTGCAAGATTTAATTTTGATACTGAAGAATTAACATTTCCGATAAATTCTGATAGCGGCATTGTGCCAACAACATTTAAAAAAGAATTTGTCGAAAACGGTTGGTGGAGAATATCTTTTACTTTTTGGGACGAAACTGCTCAAAATACATCATTGAGATATAAAGTTTATCCACGAGGAACTGACGGACTTGCAGGAACTACAAACTTTTACGGATCTCAATTACAACTAGGATTGCTTTCATTCTTCTTAGAAACACAAGAAGATACTTTAACTGCTTATGCAAATATACATGTTACAGGAGCCGGTAGAGATGCTAGTATTGTAGCTGACGAGTTAAGAAGCGGAGCAGTTTTCCAAACAAGAATACTTGAAAATAGTGATCTTTCAGAAGGTGGCCTAGGTTATAACTTTAAGTCGAATAACGCACAGGGCGGAGACGACGAATCCTTAACACTTGCACAATCGGAAGTTGCTACTCCTGCCGAATACGAAACTATGCGCTTGTTAATTACAAGCGGTGTAGGTGCAGGACAGTATGGTATAATATCTCGATACAACGATGTAAATAAAAACGCTCAAATACTTAAAGAATCGTTTGACAGTTTAGAAGTTGTTAGTTCAAACGCAGCTACCAATAGACTTAAATTAAGCAGCGAAGCAGACTTCCATACACTATATGAAGGTCAAAAGATACAGTTTATCCCAACGGTTTATGATATTCAAGTTGATTCAACAGCACAAGACGAAATTCAAGTATTAGCAACATTAGGCGATTTAAACAATTATATGTACGTATCAAGTACTGCTAAATTAAGAGTTAATCAAAAAATTAACTTTACAGGAACAACGTTTGGTGGAGTTATTAATAACGCAGATTATTATATCTTAAATATTATAGACGACCGAGCAATTCAAATTTCGACAACACTTGGCGGCGGCGTTTGGCCGTTAAATAATATAAACATTGAAGACCCAGATGGCGCTCCGATTGTTTTAACAAGTGATGAGAGTCCGTTTACATTAAACTATCCGTCTAACACTAGTTACTTGTTTGGTACTAGTACTGATGATATGGAAATTGCCCAGTCAATAAAATTTACTGGAACAAGCTTAGGCGACATTGTATTGGGCGATACATATTTTATACACGAAATATATAATGCAAACCAGTTTTCAATCTCAGCTAATAAAATTGATCTTATTGCAACTGCAACAACATCTTCAACTAATGCAATTACAATTGCCGACACTTCATTATTAGTGCCTTTAAACCCAGTGATATTAAAACGTAATTTAATCGGCGGATTGCAAGAAGAAGTACAATATTGGGTAAACAGTATTGTTGACGGAACTGACTTTACACTTTCGAGTTCAATAATTACTAATAGAGCAACTGCATCAGCAGCAATATCTAACCTAATCACAGTTGATGATACTAGCGGATTCGTTGCAGGTAATCCAATTATATTTACAGGATCAACATTTGGGAGTATTGTAAACGATAAAGTTTACTATATTCAGGTTGTAAACAATCTTACAACATTTACTATAAGTGAATCTCCAGGAGGAGCCGCAGTACCGTTATTGGCCGGAACAGGCGATGTTATTGTTAGAACGGCAGCTAATACTGTAACTGTAACTGATGATACTGGGTCAATGGAAGGGTTAACTCCAGGAGCGAAAGAAGTTGTAACTGCTGACGGAGCTGCAACAATGGAAGCTTCATTCTTTACTGAAACTTTTGGCGGCATTAATACAAGCTCTTACTTTGTATTAGAAAAATTTGAAAAACTAGATACAACTGACTATGTTGATACGAATAACTGGAATCAAGGTGGTGCCACAAACTTTACTAATAATCAACTTACAATTGATGCACCTATAACAGCTGACCCAGATTTTATAAACGAATTACAACAACTAACAGTTGGTGATACTATAATACTAACTGATTCTACATTCGGAACACTAACAATTACAATTGATAGTCCTTGGACGCCCCTCAGTGGACCAGCAGCTGGACAGACATTTTCAGCAAATATTGTAGAAACTGCACCAGGAGTGGTTGGAAGTATTACTACCATGGGATTCTCTACAGACGGATCTACACTTGTTAAAGAATTTACAGTAGAGACTGTACTAGGCAGTGGTACTCCAGAATCTATTAATACAGATGCAGGATCAATGCAAATTGGCGCAGTTGGCTGGGATCATATTAATACAGGAACTCCTATCATTGTTGATTTTAATTCAACAACAGTATATACAATTGAACCAAGAGTTGTATATACTTCACCAGAATTTACACAAGAAAATATAGCTGCAATTTTAGCAGTATCAGACTATAAAATAATGGCATCAAACGGAACTACTACAATTTTATTTCCAACAGTTGGTGCAGATGCACTTGCCTCAAGTGATTTGATTAGTTGGAATATTAGTATTACGTTGCCAACAAGCGACCCTGCAGAAACTAATTGGGCTGATGCATGTTACGGCAATAGTACTTGGGTATTAATGTCGGGATCAGGAAATTGTTTATATTCAGTTTCTGAAGGGATTACATGGTTAACATCAACATTACCTACATTAGGTGCAGGTGACGAGTGGACTTCACTTACATATGGCAATGGAGTATTTGTTGCGGTAGCTAGAAATTCAAGTAAGTCTGCATATTCAGTAAATAACGGCGGATCTTGGACAGAAGTTGATACTTCGATAGGCGACGACGACTGGGTAGATCTAGTATACGGAAACACTACATTTATTGCAATTTCTGGCTCGTCTCATACTATTAAATATAGTAAAGATAATGGAGTAACTTGGGTAGAAGGAACACTCGATACTTCACTAGATTCTACAGTAAATAACTGGACACAAATACAATACGGTAACGGAAGATTTGTTGCAGTTTCGAGCGATGAAAGATCATCGGTTTATAGTTTTGACGGAGTAACTTGGTATGAATCAAATTTATTTGTTAAAGGTACATTATTAGAATACGGTAATGGTATTTTTGTTTTGTTAAATATTGAAGACGGTGTTTGCTATCAATCTGAAGACGGGTTTAATTGGCGCCGACTAAACGGAGACATTGCAAACTATACAGCATTAACATTTACATTTGATAGCGTATTAAATAAAGGTTATTTTGTAACTATAGATGATAATCTAAACACTACTAAAATATCAACTGGGTCAAAAGCTTTTGCAAGAGCACGTATAGATAATACTAAAGTTACTGAAATAGGAATGCAGCAAACTGGTTCAGGATATGCTGTTGCACCTACTTTTACTATTATTGATCCAAATAATTCACAAGAAGTAGTAACACAAGTTCGTACTGGAGAAGGAGTATTAGGATCCCCAACATTTGTAAATTACGGAGTAGGGTATAATACGGCTTCGACAACAATTACTATTAGAGGTAGCGGATTTTCAGATTCTTTCCAAACTGGTCTAGTAATAATTCTTCAAGATTTAACAAGATTGCCACAACCTGGAGATAACATTCAGTTTTTCGGTAACGATGAAATATATCGTGTTGCGAAAGCAACAATTTTAAAAGGGTCAGTAGTTCCGAACTTAGAGTGTGAAGTTCAAATATCACCTCGAATGACAGAAGATCTTTCGCCTGAGCATAATTCTACACTTACTATGCGTAGTAGATTTAGTCAAGTAAGATTAACAAATCACGACTTCTTGAATATCGGTTTTGGTAACCAACTTCAATCAAACTATCCATTGTTACCAGAGAACACAAACTTAGAACCGCAGAATGAAATTCAAGAAACAAATAATGGACGAGTGTTTTATAGTTCAACTGACCAAGACGGTAACTTTAGAGTAGGCGACCTATTTGCTGTTGAACAGGCAACAGGTATTGTTACATTAAGTGCTGATGAATTTGGACTTGAAGGCTTATCAGAACTATCGATTGGCGGCGTTGCACTAGGTGGATCACCTGTTGTTGTTACAGCGTTCTCAACAGATGGAACATTTGTTGCCAACTCAAACAACCTAGTACCTACACAAAGAGCAATTAAGACATACTTAACAAGTAGATTGTCGCAAGGTGGATCAGATACATTTACAGGGCTGTTACAAGCTGGTACTATTAAAGTCGGCGGTCCGGATATCATTACATCTACAGTAGAAGAAGGTGGCGAAGGATTTGAAATCAATTTACCAGCAAAGACAATGTTTAACGGACCATTTGGTAATAGTGGTTGGGCAGGAGATGGCTTAGCAATGTCCTACTTTATGAAGACATTTTTCGATCCGACACGTTCGGGACAACAATAAGATAAATATATGAACACGGAGTTAATTAAATGGCAGAATTTAAACTAGGTAGAATACGCTTTGTATGGCAAGGCGCATGGACCGCAGGTACAGTATACGTTGCAGATGATGTTATAAATTTTGGAGGCAAATCATACATTTGTGTTCAAAATCATACAGCATCAAATGAATTCAATTCAGACTTAAACAACCAAATTCCAAAATGGAATATTGTATCAGACGGTACTAGTTGGAAAGCTGATTGGTCACCAGAAGTTGAATATGCACCTGGTGACGTTATCAAGTACGGTGCAAATGTTTATATTGCAGAAGAAGGCCATGTTTCGGCTACTTTTGAATCCCCAGATTATTTAGGTCTAGAAGCTGACTTAGAAAAATGGACACCATTTGCTACATCTTTTGATTGGAAAAGTGATTGGACTGCAACTACACGATACAGACTTAATGACTTAGTACGCTATGGCGGATATGTTTATGTATGTAATACAGCTCACGTGTCATCTGCTACAGTAGTATTGGGCTTAGAATCAGATCAAGAAAAATGGACACTGTTTAGTGATGGGTTAGTATACACAGGTACTTGGGTAACTGCCACAAGATATCGTGTTAATGATTTAGTTAAATACGGCGGCAATATTTGGATTGCAACTGCGCCACATACTTCAAATGATTTTGAAGCTGACGAAACAAACTGGGAGTCATTTATTGAAGGCTTCCAATTTGAAGATTCGTGGAACACAGGTTCTAATTATCAAGTTGGTGACACAGTAACTTATGGTGGATATGTATATGTTTCTAAAACTAACAACACAAATAGTCAACCAACTGCAAATCCAAATGACTGGGATGTATTTACAGCAGGATTTAAATTCCAAGGCGACTGGTCTGGATTAACTGGTTATAAAGTAGGCGATGTTGTCCGTATTGGCGGAACAACTTATGTTGCTATTGCTGATAACATAGGCTCAGCAGATGTTGCAACTGACAGCGACTGGAGTAAATTAAACAGTGGTATTAATTGGACATCAAGTACAGAAACATTCCTGCAAGTTCAAGGTGCTAACGAAATTGGTTCAGGTTCGGGTGCAAGATTTGACATTGTAAAATCTAATACAATATATAATGCAACAGTGTCTACCGGGTTTGAAGGTACTGGATATGCGCTTAACGATGTTATTGTTATTAACGGTGCTAATGTTGGCGGTATTAATCCAGCAAACAATGTTTTCATAACTGTTACAGGAGTAAATGCAGGCGCTATTACTACAATTACACAACGTGGTAATTCTTCATCTTGGAAAACTACACAAGTTTACGAAGTTGATGATGTTGTATTTTATGGTGCAAGTAGTTATATTTGTGTTACTAAACACACAGCTGAAGAATCAAATAAGCCTGACAATGATTTAACAGCAACTTATTGGAATTTGTTAACACTAGGTGCAGAATCACTATCGTTAACAACAGACGGTGACTTAGTTTATTACGGCGAACAAGGTCCTACAAGACTGCCAATTGGAGTCGACGGACAGATTCTTCGTGTTACAGACGGATCACCATCTTGGGCAAACTACGGTCTTATTGACAATGTTGTTTATGTTGGCCCTTTAGGTGCTAACGAACCAGCACCAGCATCAGGACTAACAGTTGATAAACCTTGGCAGAGTGTACGCTATGCAATGGAACAA
>ERZ1046568.1400-NODE-1400-length-17294-cov-17.347294_pt1 | contig 17294 bp, 15 predicted proteins | sample MGYA00383092_ERZ1046568 | MGnify/ENA primary metagenome ERZ1046568 (study PRJEB29581, sample SAMEA5548362) | metagenome | biome: marine; feature: coastal; material: water | depth 1 m | study: Short-term variability in the microbial, nano- and picoplankton... | reverse complement strand
GGCCTAGCAGGAAGGCCTAGCAGGAAGGCCTAGCACTAAGCCCTAACTAAGCTCTGGAGAGTAAGCCAATTCCGACGTGCAAGCCCCACCGGGTAATCCGCTCTAAGCGACGCGGCCCATGGCTAGATGTACGCCTTTAACTCGAGTTTTTTTCAAGTGCTTGAGAATTGACTTGGGAATGCCCTCTGGCAAATCAATAGTGGAGCACTCCTCCAGAATATTGATCATGCCAATATACTGGCCTTCGATTCCCGCCTCGTTGGCGATGGCACCCATCAGCTCGCCGGGTTTCACCCCATGCTTGCGGCCTACCTCCACGCGGAAGCGCTCCATTGGAACATCGGGGTGGTCTCTCAGGGGGCGTGCTTCACCGAGGTGCTTTTCGTTTTTTGGTGCGGAAGGCGCATCTGACTCAGGAGAAGCGGATTTTTTCTGTAAACCTTGCCGACGTTCTTTGCGGTTAGGCTTTTTAGGCTTCTCGTCACGTGCGTCTTTAGTCCCGTAGGGTGCGTGCTTTTCGCCTTTAGCGTGCCTCGCACCTTTGCCGACCCCGGGATTGTGCAGCATGCCGGCTAGGGCAACGGCAATACTGCGGTAGTCGCAGTCGGGATCTTTATTTAGTGTATCAATAATTTCTTCTAGCTCTGCCTGCATCGGATCTGCAAGGGCAGTACGAATACTGTCGGCAAAGGCCTCACGGCGCTTGGCATCGATGGCCAACACCGAAGGCAGCTTAATTTCTGGGATCGATTGCCGCGTTAGGCGCTCGATATTGCGCAGCATGCGACGTTCTCGAGGCACGACGAATAAAATCGCTTTGCCTTTGCGTCCTGCACGACCTGTACGACCAATACGATGAACGTAAGCTTCTTCATCGAAGGGCACGTCATAGTTGATCACATGTGTGATGCGCTCAACGTCGAGGCCGCGAGCGGCGACGTCGGTGGCGACTAAGACATCGAGTGCCCCGCTTTTTAAATCGCTGACGGTTCGTAGCCGCATTTTCTGGTCCATATCACCATTGAGCGGCGATGCTTTAAGGCCAGTCTGTCGGAGCTGCTCGGCGATTACCGTGGTGCTCTCACGGGTTCGGGTAAAGACAATCACACCCTCGGTATCTTCAAAAGCCAGTAGGCGCTTTAAAGCTTCAAGTTTGCTGGCGCCTTTGGCCAGCCAGTAGCATTGCTCAATGTTTTCGTTGGTTGTTGCAGCGGCTGCTACTGATATTTCAGCGGGGTTACTGAGGTGCTTGTTGGCAATGTCGCGAACCCGCTTGGGCATGGTGGCTGAAAACAGGGCGACTTTGCGCTGTTTTGGGGTTTTCGCCAAGATCGTGTCGACATCGTCGATAAAACCCATGCGCAACATCTCATCGGCCTCATCGAGGACGACGGCATTGATGCCCGTCAAATCGATACTGCGACGCTCAATATGATCCAATAGCCTTCCCGGGGTGGCGACAACGATATGTGTGCCCTCGCGTAAAGATTTTAGTTGCTGCCGCATATCGGCGCCGCCAAAAATGCTTAAAATTCTCAGGCCCGGCATGCCTCGGCCATAGCTACGGAAGGCATCGGCGACCTGCTGGGCGAGTTCTCGAGTGGGGCACAGTACCAGTGCCTGTGGGCTACGAACTTTGACATCGATGTTTGCGAGAATGGGTAACGCGAACGCCGCGGTCTTCCCAGTACCGGTTTGTGCCAGGCCTACAACGTCTCTTCCTTCCAGTAGCAGTGGGATGGTGCCTGCTTGGATGGGTGTGGCTGTTTCGTAGCCAAGACTCTGCAGGTTTTCCTGTAGGAAGTCTGGTAATCCCAACGCATTAAAGCGGCTGGGTTGTGTATCTGGGGTGCTCATGACGGGTAGTCCTCTGAGGGGATGCACACCCTACGCGCCACGGCATGGCTCGACAACCTAATTAACAGCGCATTTTTCCGTGTTTTTAGAGTGATCTTTTGGGGTTTTCAGAGGGTTAGAGGCCTTCTTGGGTGGGCATCCTCTCCGAAATTTTACCTGTTGGACTTATTTTGAGACTGGGTAGGATTGCCCCGCAAATACGGTCCCGATCACTTTAATGTCTCTCAATTTCTCATCAGGCACTGTCATTGGATCCTCGTCGAGCACCGTAAAATCAGCGATTTTTCCGGCACGGATTGAGCCCAAATCGTCCTCCATCCCTAAAATCCAGGCCGCATCAATAGTGACGCCGCGCAAGGCCTGAGCTCTTGAGAGGGCCTCACTGGCAATCCCCGGTGTACCACCGATGGTTTCCCTAGCGCTTGCGGCCCAAATGAGCGTTAGCGGCGATAGGGGCGCCATAGGGCTGTCAGAGTGCAGGCCCGTGGGAATTCCTGCCCGCTCTAAACTTCCCAGCCTGACCATTTGCCCGGCCCGATCTTTGCCTAGCCAGTTCTCTGCGTACAACTCCGACAAAATGTAGTGGTAATAGGGGTTCGCAGAAACCAGCGCTCCCAAGGTCTTAAGCTGCCGCGTTTGGTCTTCTGTGCTGTAGGCAAAATGTTCGAGGGTCATGCGGTGGTCAGAGCGCGGCGATTCTCTCAGCAGGGTTTCCAATAAATCAATAAACCAGCCCGCCGCCGCATCGCCATTGGCATGGGCGTGTAATTGAAACCCGGCGTCCCAAAAGGTTCGGGCATAGTCGTGGGTGACCTTTCTAGGCGCCATCCAAACGCCTTCATGGCCATCGAGGTAGCCCGGCGCTCCGAACTGACTTAGACCGCTGAAGATGGCGCCGTCCAGCATGAGTTTGAAATGATTGCCGACCGTGACTCGACCGGAACTGCTCGCTTGCCAGCTTTTTACTTCGGCCAGTGCGGCTTCCGGCGGCACTTGCCGCGCCATGAAGTCTAGGATGATTGGAGTCAGGATGATGCGCGAGGGTACCGGATAGGCTTCAGCGACGGCGCGTATACCGTTTATTTCGCGTATGGGATCGCCGAAAACACCGGTCCCCATATCTAGCGCGGTGGTGACACCGCTTTGATGCATCATTTCGAGAAAATTTTGCATGCCCTTACTAAAGCGAGCGGGTTCGAAGAGAAAGCTTAATTTACCGACCACAGCTTTTAGGCCGCCTTCATAGAAGTGTCCTTTGTCCCAGTTGGCTTCGGGTGTTAACGCCGCATCCTCTGGAGTGACCCCCAGCATGTCCCAGGCCGCATCGTTACCAATAATTTCATGAAACGACCGGTGCCAAATCATCACGGGTTGGTCACCAAACCACGTATTTAAATCATCGCGCCAAACCTCGCCGTGCCACAGGGGGTGATAGCCCCAGGCGATAAAAGGTGTGCTGGGATCGTTATGCTGAGCAGCCAGTGCTTGGAGTCGATTTTTGTAAGCTTTTGGTGTGGTTGCGCCCGGGAACTCTCCCGTTGGCAGCGTCCAGTCATCAGGCGCTAAAAAGGGGAACTGCGTCAGAATGGCGGGCAAGGTCGGGTGTACATGGGGGTCAATGAATCCGGGGACGAGTATGCGACCTTCAAACCGACGGTCAATTTTCCCGCCGCGGATACGCAGGACGGGCTCCATGTCGTCGAGGGTGCCTACCGCCACAATGCGCCCGTCTTGCACGGCGACTGCAGTGGCCTCAGGCAATGCGGGCTCCATGGTGCGTATTAACGCCGCGGTGTAAATCGTGACTTCGGCTTGTGCTGTGGTGAGCCAAAAACCGAGGATCAAACATAGCACTGTGCGCGATAAGGCTTTCATAGTGTTCTCAAACCGGTAACAAGTGTTGAGAGTCTCCCTCAGCGAATGGTTTTAATCCAGTCGCCAATGCGGGGTTCGCCCACGGGGTAATAGCCGTTAATCAGTCGCAGCTGATCCTCGGCATCAGGGACGCGGGCGCCGGATGCGAGGCTTTTGAGCGTGGCACCCCGGGGCACCTGAACATAGTGCAGCGTGCGGCTGGGGCCCTTTGCTTTCTCTTTGGGCACTAAGGGTCGAAAACTCTCAATAACGACCAAGGCATCCGCGTCATTGCCTGTACCCTCAAAAAGAAAGCGGTACTTGTGATCGAGCACGGCTAAACGCTTCGCACTTGCTCCGGCTGTTGCTATTGCGGTGCCGCCCTTGAGGCCAAATTGCTCAAGCTCACGTTGATCGCTTAACGCTCCAGATGCTGTGCTGGTCAAATAATCAGCCGGTGTTACCCCTGCATCCAAGCGGGAAAGGGTGATCGCCACGGAGGCGCTACCGTCCTTTGAACTAACGGTGACATCTCTTGAACCTTGGGCTACCGACCAGCCCTCGGGGTAGCGGAAAGTGAAATCTAATTTGTTGTGATAAAACCGATTGGCCTCGGCTTGAGACTGGGCGCTGGCTCCAAAGACGAGACCTTCAACACGATTGCGGAACACGCCGGGGGCCTCAGGGTTTTCCGGCTGGTCATCAATATCGAGAGTGTTAGCTGTCTTAATCACCGTCTGCAGGCGCAGGTCATTTCGGGGGTGGCTGGCATATAAGCCGTGGTAAGTGCCTGTGGGTTTGCCGGAAGCTTTGGCCTGAACGCGTCGGTACATTTCTTGGTCTTTTAAGACACCAATAACCGATAGCAAGGCGTCGGCATCGTAGCCAGAGCGGTGCATAAATTCGGCTCCCGCAGCGTCTGCCTCCAGTTCCATATCCCGTCCGAAGCCACTGACAACTTCGGCGCCGTACATTTGTGCGGCGTCATAGAGGTCACCGCTGCCGGTCAGAATGTAGGCGGTGGTGGCCAGCACGGTGGTTGTTGTTTGCTGGGTTGACCGCCGGCTGTGGTGGTTTTCTGTGATATGGCCTATCTCATGGGCAATAACACCCGCCAGTTCAGCCTCTGTTTCAAGGTAAGCCAGCAAGCCACGATTGACATATATAAACCCGCCCGGCAGGGCAAAGGCGTTGATATCAGGTGAGTCGAGCAGGGTAAACGTAAAGGTATCGTTGGGTCGGGAAGAGTTTGCGACCAAACGTTGCCCAATTGCATTGATATACGCGGCTGTTTCGGGGTCGTCATAAATGCCAATGGTGTCTATGAGGCGCTGATGCTCATCGACCGTAACTTCTGGCACTTCTACTTGCCTGCCCCCTACGGTCACTGTAGAGGAAGGCCCTCCGGTGCTGCCACAGGCGGTCATCATCAAAAGCAGGGTCAGGGATGTCAGAGTTTTCATAGGTCTGTTTTACATTTTGGCGGACAAATATTTGAGCAGTTGGTCACCCAGGCTGTCACAGGCGGTGCCTTGAACCGGGGCAATAATGGGTATCGGGACCACAACGGCGGGCATGTAGCTTTGGCCGCTGGTGTTAGCACTGATGCGTCCTACCTCAATTTCATCGGTGAAATCCCAGATCGTGGCCTCGTAGTCAGAGGCATTGCCCCAGGTACCAAAACCGAAACAGCCCGCTCCTCCGGGGCCCACCCCGCAGGTCATTGATCCTGAACTGTTGGTTTCAATTGTGGAGCCGTCGATCCAAATCATGTACTCGAGCTTCAATTCTTCAAAGCGATCGGCGACACGTTGTTGAGCAAGAAGCTTGTCAATGTCATCGGTGCGTAGCGGTGCGGTGCGAGGTTCGAACCACGGGTACATCATGTTAATAAACTCAAGTTCATGGAGTACGGAAATCGAGTTATCGCCTCGGCGAATATGGTCACCGATGCACTCAATAAAATCGAATTCGGTTTCGTAGTCGGGGGCATGCCGTCGTCCCATAATGACTACTGACGCATCACCGATTCCTTCAGTAGGCTCAAGGAATGTCATCTCATCAACGGTGGCGTTGACGCAGCCCTGAAGTATCGACGCGGCGACTAATAAACCCGCGGTTAGGCTTCTTTGCAGCATTTTAGCCATCGGTTGCCCCCGTGTTTTCCGCTTCTTCGCTGGGCGCAGGCGGCAGTCCCTCGTTCATCCAGGTGGCAATATCAGGGACTCGGGAAAAAGAAGTGGCGAAGTTGGCGCCAGCGTCACGGAGCGCCACTACAGCGGCGAGATTCACAGCTTCCTCGTCAGACTGCAAAAAAGCGGTGGGGGTTTTGCCGTAGGCCGTCAGTGTCCAGTCGGCGAAATATCGATCGGGGTTTATAGATAAGTCGCCATTCTCATTGCCATGAACGTCCTCTAAGGCCACCATTTTAAAACGGTACTTCATCCAGATCTCGTAGATCTTTACGTTGGTGTGTAGCGGGATGGTGTACTGAAGATCGGCAACCGCTGGAATGATCACTGCGTCGACCGTGTTTTGATGGGCTGCCAAAGATTCGCTGTCTTTTATCTGAACGACGCTTTCGAACATGCCATTTAATAGCGTGTTCCAGAACTCGACCTGAGCATCTCCCGTTTTAACCAGCCAGTCTGATTCAGCACGCCCCGCGGCCTCGTCAAAAATTTCGTGTTGGGCAAACTCATCGGTATAGATCACTGCGACAGTGAGGGGTAACGGGTCCATAAGAGGTTTCGGGAAGTTGCCTTGAACAACGACCTCTCGGGCGCCGCAAGCCGTAAAAAGGAGCGCAACACCTAATGCGCCCAGTGCGCGTTGGTATTTACTAAGGCCTGAAGTTATTAAGTCCAACAAACGTGCCACCATTTTTGTAGGTCAGCTCTCGCATCAGTGTAGCAAAACGTACGCCAGTAACCTGTAACTCTGGCGGTCTTATAAATTGTACGGGAAACCCCACGCCGTGGATTCTGACGCGTCGCTCGCCGCCAAAATTTTGGGCGTTGAGACGATCAACGGTTTCAACCACGCTGCGAATGGATTCCCCGGTAAATTCGTCGCCAAAAACATAGATCGACATCTTTTTCTTGGGATCATAAAAAGTACGCACTGCAGCGGTGATACCTTCGACCGGTGAACTGTTGGAAAAAACATTCCAATTGGTGAGATTGCGCAGGATTAAGCTGCGCCTTGCGGGGGTATCAGGGATCCATTGTCCACGGTATCGAGAAAATAAGTAGTTACCCATGTCGTTGAGAACTTGTATGCCCTTGACCTCCGGGTAAATGTTAAGCGTCGCCTCCATTTCGATAAGCATTCTGTCCCAGGCGTAGGAGAACATGGAGCCGGAGGTATCGATGATGAAAATAATGTATTCGCTGTCAACGGGAATCCCACCGATCAACTGATTTTTTCGCTGACTGTTGACCCCCAATAGGCGCTTCTCTTCCTCGCTCAGTTGCTGTCGGGCTATGGCCAATTCCTGCTCAATGATGCTGTTAGAGTTGCGGGTGGTTTCAAGACTGTCATATCGCGACCGAGTGCTTGCCAAGGCACCTTGAAGAATGGCGATGCGCTCGCGGTATTCAGAGATTTGCTCTTGCTTGGCCTTGAGGTCGCGATTCAGGATGGTTGTTTCTCCCCGAATCTCAAACAGTTGCTCAGTCAGGTCAGCAACACGGCCATCGGCGACAATGGTTGAGCGTTCTAATATCTGGGGTTGCACCGTTTTTGTGATCATCAATAAGAGGATGACCGCACCAAAGCCACAGCAGATGACGTCCAGGAAGGATATGGAAAATTCTGGCGTTCCCCGGCGTGTTTTCATGGTATGCAGCGCCTCATCGGAATCATGGCCAATCCCGAGAGGGCGACATAAACGAACCACCACTCACCTGGGCCAGCTGCCAAAACTCGGAGGCAGCCATGGGGTCTCCCTCCATGGGCGCCAAAATAATATTCACGGGTACGCCCGCTGGAAGCCGCTGAACCGCCTTTCGAAATAAACTGAGCCGATCACGTCCGGAAATCGTGGTGCGGCGTGGTGGTTCGTAACTTTGAGTGGGCAGCCCGTCGGTGATGAGAAAAATATTATCGGGACCGCCGGGGAGGGTGCCAACCGCATCAAAAGCACCATGCAGGTTCGTACCCCCGCTGGGGAGACGATCACGCAAGGCCTCAGTGGCCGCCTTTAACTGTGGCGCGTCTGCCACCTCCAACCATTTACCCGCAGTCTCCGAGAGAATCGGCTGGGCTTCGGTATTAAAGGCAATAATTTGATATTGGGAATTAATGGGAAGCTGAGAAGTAAGCCAGTCGACGGTGTTGAGCGCACGCTGCCATTTATCAGCTGAGCGCTGTAGCTCAGGATCCATATTGCGCAGTCGAATGACGTTTACAATCGAATCGGCCAGCATACTGGCTGAGGTATCGACAAGAATAGCAATGCGGTTACCGCCCAGGTTCAATCCCGTCAGGTACTGTCGGTTGCCATCGCCGGTGAAGTCCCGGGCACTTTGTCCCGCTTCTTCTTTGGCCGCCTCGCGAAGCTTATTCACCCGATCCTCAAGGCGATTGATTTCTGCTTTGAGGGCTTCGACATCGGTCGTATCGGTAAAGCCTTCCTCTTCTAGCGAAGCGATCAGGGCCTCGTAACGATCGAGGTCTTCGGTCACTCGAGTGGCTAGGCCTTGCGCTTCAACAATGTCGACGTCGACGCTTGCGAGGGCATTGCGCAGGGCTACCAGCCCCAACTGTCCCTGTTCAATGTCATCCTCTAGAAGGTCAATTTCTGAGAATACTTCAGCATTGAGGGTGAGGGCCTCTACTTCCATGGAGTGATCGATAATAAGAAATACCAGCACGACGGCGCCAAAGCCACAGGACATGATGTCCAGAAAGCTGAGGTTAAAGGTTGATGCTTGGCGCTTGCGCCGGGCCAATGCTCAGTCCTCTACCACAATGAGTAATCCGGTAAAGCCGGTGTCGTCGTCTAAATTATCTCCGGCCTCAAGCAACTGATTGGCCTCAGCCAACTTGGAATTAACCCGCAGATTGGCCGATGGGTTGGCTACTGTGACACTAGCCTGCGTGCGCTGCAGGACCGTGCCATTTGCCAGAGAGGCGGTGTCGCCGATCCGCTGAGCTTTAGATCCTACAAGAATATGTGTTGGTGCCGGCGCTGGCGCCGCTTCTGTCGATAAAAAGCCAGTTTCAGCAGTCTTTGCCTCGCTGTGAACAATGGGTACACGGTGGTTTAAAGCGAGCTGCTCAGGCGCCTGCAGGAGTTCAGATTGACAATTTGCTATGACGCTTGCGATTACCTCTGCCGTGGTGTTTTGGCGGGAGACAGCGAGGGTTAAGCCCGGCAGTAAGTTCAGGGGACTCTCAAGCACTACGGGTGTATCGCTAGGCAACAGGGGTTCTAGCATTCGTCCGTAGGCTGCACCGACGCCCCTAAGGTCGTCTCGGGTGATACGTGCGGAGTAGCCGCTTATGGCTATTTGGGTCTCTGTTTGATTTTGCAGTGTTGTCAGTGCCAGAGGTAAGGCGTCGTAAAGTGACTGCTCAGCATCAGCGCTGCGCAGAGGGTCAAAGCGTGTTTGTGCCACAAAGCTTGCGGCAATAGCGGTGGCTAACCGATCTTGGAGTGCCAGCATGCCCTCTCCGGGGATAACTTGACTCGCAGTGGCAGTGACACTGTCGCCCTCAGCGCTAAACGGTGTGATCAAGGTCTGGTGCAGCTGCAACTCCACATGCAACCCACTAGACAGGCCGCTCGCAGCGCCAATCACCGCACTGCGGTGAACTAACCCTGCGATGTCAAAGGGGAGGTGCTCAACAATTCCTAGCAGTAGCGATAGAGCCTCACGGTCCATGCTGCCCGGCGCGGTTAACAGCACCGATTTTGGTTGGCTGGCTAGCTGGTGCAATTCTTGTAAATGCGCATGAACGAGGTCTGCCCCATGTCTGGCCTGCCCCAGTGGCGGCGACAGGGGTTGGGTGCTCAGCTGTGACCAATAGCGGGTGTTGACGGCGCGAGGTGTACGTCGCTGCGTTCGCATCGCAGGCAGGCCAAAGCGAAAGTGATTGCCGTCAAACCAAGCATAACCCGGTGACTCGAGGCAGGTATCAGCGTGCCAAAGTCGCAGAGTACTGTCGTGTAAATCTAATAGCGCCGTCATAGACGTGGCACTGCCAGATGACGCAGCAATTTACGGTCAATATAACGCTGGGTATTGAGTACCAATCGCTCCTGAGACAGTTGAAGCTGATGCAGGGCGAACATAATGATGATGGAGAGCACCAGTGCCACAAACGTGCTGTTGAATGCAACGCCAAGGCTTACCGTCACCCCTGAAATATCGCCCTCCACGGCCTTATAAGCCTGGCCTAATGCATCACCGATACCGCGCACTGTGCCGATAAAGCCGATCGAGGGAATGGCCCAGGAGATGTAACGCACCATTGATAGTTCCGAGTCGAGGCGGTCGGCTTCAATATCGCACTGCTCCCGCACTGACTCGGAAACTGCGGGAATCGATTGGGTGGTTGCAAATCGTTGCAGGGCGTTCATCAGAGCTCGAGGTAGCAAAAAATCCTGCTCCTCTTCTGGTAACGCCTCGAGGATTCGAGAATATTCGCGGCTGTCCTGAGGTAACAGGCTGGTGCCGGTGGGCACCTCAATAAGGCTTTTATCGAGCATGCTCTGCTCGTCTCGGGTGCGTTTGCCTTTCATCCCCATGATGGCGAGAGCCCACAGCAACAAAATAAAACAAGCTTCTTGCTCAAGGTCTCGAATAACAATTGCCAGAGTGCGCTGAGAAACCACGTCCTCCCCAGCAGCTTGCATGGCAGCTTGCACGGCAAGCTGGGCATCTGCGGTAGGCCTGATGACGCCAATATAAATGCCGTGCACGACAATAACGGCAAGCAAGAGCGCGAAGATCTGATAGAGAAATTCATTGTTCAAACGCAGATTCATGCTGGGCTAAACCTCTTCAGATATCGACAGGAAAAGACACCGAGCTGTCTTCAGAAATACGCTCGCTCGGCTCATATTTGAGACTGGGCTGGGCTGTGGCCGCATTCTCGATGGGTGGTTCAGATGTGCTTTGGTCGGCATTGATGTCATTGGTTGATGTTGGCGCGGTCTTTGATGAGGCTTCGTCTATGGGCGTCTCGGGTGCGGCTTCTTGCGCCGACAGCGGGTAACCGAGGGCGCCAACCAGTAAAGCGGTCAGCCACAGGCAGCGATGATTGATTTGCTTTTTATTCAGCATAGCGTGCAATCCTGAACCCCAAGTCGTCTCGCCCTGAGGCGCCGTAGTCTCGGAAGGTTAATCTTAGCTCAGCCAATCGACTCAAAGCCCAGCTGGCCCCTCGTACCGTGTAGTTGTCGCCTTTGAGGGCGCCCATTGGGTCGGTGGCACTTTTGGCGTTGGCCGATGGAATGACGTAAACGTCGTGTACCCATTCAGCGACGTTGCCTCCCATATCGAATAACCCCCGGTGGTTTTTTGGGAAACTCCCCACTGGTGCAGAAACAATGTAGCCATCAGCATAGCCATTGAGGATGCGTCCTGTCACCAGTGCGGAGGTGTTGTCGGCAACGTTGACAACCGGCTGGCTGGGAGGAAAGTCATCACCCCATGCAAATTTGCGATAACTTTCACCTTCAATCCTTCCCGCAAATGCCCACTCTGCCTCACTGGGCAACCGGTAGCCGGTGCTCGACGGATTGTAGCCATCGATAATGCCTTGGGTGTCTCGGTAGAATGGCGGCAGGCCTTCTTTGACGCTCAGCCAGTTGCAAAATCGTGCCGCTTGCTGCCAGCTAATTTTAACCACGGGCTGTTGCTCGCGGTTGAGGCTGTTACCTTCAATTTGCCCGCTATCATGACTCTCTAAGAACATTCGAAACTGCGCGTTAGTCGTTTCTGTCGTTGCCAAGTAAAAGGCACGCTCCAAAGTGACATTGTGCAGGACCTCGTTGGAGCGCCGCCCTGGCTCCCGGCGGGAAGCGCCCATGCTGAAACTGTTTAAAGGTTCGGCCAAGGGGTCTATTAGCACCAGCGTTTGTCCCAACGCTGAAGTGATTTCGGGTGTAAGCGCCGCTTTTCGAGCTTCAGCCTCTGTTAGCAGCGTTACCACTACCACTTGCTCAAGGCCCTGCCGGGGGGTCACGCGCAGACGCTGACTGGCGTATCCCTCTAACTTAACCTCAACCCGTTGCTCTACGGCTGCCAAGTCTAGCGCTTGGTTACCGCGGCCTCTTGACCGGCCATTAATAAATAATTCGGCGTTGCTTGGAGCCAACTCAAAGGCAACGTTACCAAGTTTGGGTTTCAGCGTTGTAACCCGACTCGCAGTGGCGCCTTTTTCTAGCGAAAGGCTAAAGCTCTTTCGCGAGTAGCCTACTTTGTTGACCTGCACTCGATGTTCACGACCGGGGGCGAGCTCGACAGTCAGTGGCGTGAGACCCATAAATTCGCCGTCAATGGTGACATTGGCAGCACTTGGATTTGATTGTAAATCTAGGACGCCCGCGGCGGGTACAAGGGTTACTGACTCAAGGGTCTGATTGACACCCGCGACCACTTTTAGATCGAGGGTTGCGTCAATGTAACCCGGTGCTCGCAAACTCAATCGGTGCTCACCACTCAAGACTTCGATCACCTCACCGGAATTTGCCCTTGGTTCGTCATCTATCCAAACTGTGGCGTCCTTGGGTATCGCTAGGGCCGTGATATTGGCCCAATCAGGCTCCAAAGCTATCGACAGGGTTTGTTCGACGCCCCGCCCGGTAACCTCCAGTAACTCTTGTTGGGCTTGGTAACGCGGTAGCGTGATCTGGAGCGATGTTGGTCCGGCTTCAAGGTTTAACGCTTGCAGTGGCGTAGTGCCAATGACTTGCCCGGCGATTGCTATGCTGGCTCCAGCGGGTTCACTGAGCAGTGTGACGCGCCCCGGTAAGATAGCGGGAGTCACCAAAAGCTGTTGACTGTCGGCATCGGTAACCAAGGTCTCCTGTTGCCAGTCGCGATAGCCGGGGACCTGTACGGTGATGAGGTACCGACCGGGTCGAATCAAATAGCGCTTGCCCAAGGGCACACTGATGCCATCGATATCAATGGTTGCCGATCCTATGGCGTCTACTTGGACTTCCAATGATCGTGCGGTGAGCAAGAAAAACAGTAGGGTCGCTACAATCAGTCCAACAGCGGCCAAAATAATTTTCGGCCAGATGGGTGGGCGCTCCGGGCGCTTCCCGGGGTCCAGTGGTTGAAAGCCCGAGGGCTTAAGGGCTTCAGCACTGTCTCCTGATACCGGAGCAAAGCCTCCGGCAGAGAGGGGACGCATATCGTCATTTTGAGTCATAGGGCTTCTACTCAGATGGCCTCTACACAACGCACATCAATCTCTGCACGGCTATCCGGTTTGATGTCAAAGTTGATGCGAACATCTCTAAACCCGTTTCGCACTCCGAGGGCGGTGTAACGCCCCGGGCGTAAGGTGAGTTCCGAGTTTACAAAAGTACCCAGCCTCTTTACCCGAAGCAGGGTGACGTCGGTTTGGTCGTCAGACGTAAATCTGACGGTGACTGGCGTTTTTGCCCAAAGCAGCAGCTTTTCGAGCTCTACCACTTGCCCTTCCAATACTGGCCCCCGAGGCTCTATCGCCACGGCTTCTGCCAGAACGGTTTCCGCAGCCTGCAAGGCTCTGGCGTCAACCAACCGCTCCGAGTCTGCCAATATGCTGTTGAGAGCAGCGGCCAGTTCGGCGCGGGGCGCTGCTTTTTTCAGGCCAGCTTGGGCGTAAATGAGGGTGCTGTCGATACTGAGTGCTTCTTCGTAAGTCGCGACGGCATCGGCCCAGACTTCATTGCGTTCCTGTGCTTTGCCAGTGTTGGCCAGTTCGCGCAGCTTCGCTGCGGTCTGAGCTGCGGCGAGCTCCATCTGGGCGGATTGGGGTTCTGACGCCCCGGGACGAATTTGACCCGCCTTCTTAAAAAATTGTTCGGCGGTTTTGAAATTCTCTTCATCCAATGCCGCATAACCTTCGCTCATGGCCCTTCGAAAGCGGGCTAAAGCGTCGGCTTCTTGATATTGCGCCAACAACGCGGCAACGCGCTGGTGTTCTGGATCTTGCTTTTGAGCGGCCAACGCCGCTTCAACAGCAGCTCCCGTGTTTCCCTGCACGGCAGATTCAGCAGCGGACTGCAGTGCAGCAGCGACGTCGGGAATTTTAGTGATGCGCTCGAGCAGACCTGGCAGCTCCGGGTCTCCGGGTTCAAGTAGCGTAAGCAATTCGTGTCCCTTTTGTGCTGTTGCAGCGTCTCCTGCCTCAATGGCTTCTAAAGCTTGGAGACGTGCTGCCTGCCCCCGCTCTGAAATACTGTCTTCAAGAACGGCGAGGCCCGCCGCCGCCTCTTGGTAAGCGGCGGCAGCTTCTACAAACAGCCGCTCTCGGTAGGCTTCGTCACCCTCCGCAGCAACTGCGAGTGCAGCTGCGTACGCTTCTGGGGCCCAACGCTCTACTGAGAATTCTTCCAGTGCTTCTTGGGCCTCCAGCACGACCTGAAGGGCATCTTGGGCCAGTTTTCGAAGTTTTTGCTGCTGCGCTTCGGCAAAGGGGCTGCGCTCTTCCCCTGGCGTATCGCCGCTGACGGTGCCGCCTGCCTGAGTGGGGGTGCCGCTTAGCGGGCTACTTTCAGTAGGAACGGGCGCTGCAGGGTTATCGGTTGAAATCACACTGGGTAAGACGACGAAGACCACGATGGCCGCAATGAATAAAGCGATAGCAGCGGGTATTAGCCACTTGGGTCGCCCATGCTCCGCCTCGGCCAACCCCTCCGGCGTAGCTGCTTGGGGGCTGAAAGCGGCGGCCTTCAGGGGCTGTTCATGGGAATCACTCATAGTATCGTTAACGGCGACGTCAGTCGGTTTCAGAGTTGTCAGGTGCCAGATCGGTAGCCTGATCATCGGGCATGTCCAGCGCCCCGATTTCAGTCGCGTAGATGTCGGCCATGAGCTCCCTCCATTGGCCATATTGGTCTTCAACATTGCCAGAGAGACGCACCGTTCGGTCTTCTAGCTCAATCACTCTGGGTGTGATCTCTGCCGACAAAGACTGTCCCAACTCTTCAATAGCCAGCGAATGAATACTCGATTCGGCGCGCTTTTCTAAACCGCTTTTTAGTAAGTAGGCGCCTCCCGCAATGCCAACTACCCCGGCTGTATTCGCGTAGTCACTGCTAGACCCCTGAGCGGCAATGCCAGCGATAACTGCCGCTGCACCTGCGATGAGACGTTGGTTAGCTTCACTCTGAAGCTCCCGTTGGGCCACCACCTCGTCGTAACTTAATTTGCGCCACTCTTGATAGGGCGTATACATATCTTCGGCAAAGCCGGTGTAATAGCCCTGCAGGGTGTCGACAAATATATAGTTACGCTGTCGTAAATTCCGCACGCGTTCCAGCATGGGATCATTTTCTGCGGGTAGTCTTTGGATGTTATAAATGCCGTTTTTGTCCTGAGCTAGGTAGTCCTGAAACGCGTCTTGAGCAAATGTTCTGGCAAAGCGCAGTTCCGCCACTTGCCGAATAGCGATACGTTCCTGTGCTGATGTGCGATTGAAAACGACCAACATATCGTTGGCTATTTGCCGATACACCAGCAAAAAGGGGTCGCGATCAGCGGTTGCCCGATTCTCGTAGGCATAGCGACTGGTGACTCCCTTGTAAGTTTTTTCGATCCATGGTGTCCCGCGAGCATCCGTTACTTTGACAGCCAACTCCAAGTGCTCGCCGTCACTGTGCAGTATTTTTCCAGTCACCAATAAATCCGTAAATTGACTGGTATCGGGGACCACGCGTACTGCACCCCAAGCGCCTACTTCCTCGAGGGTAGTAGTCAGTTCTCTCGCGATAAAAGTGGCTTCAGCACGGCGGATTTCCGGATAAACCCGTTCGTCGTCTTGAAGTTCGCCGATGCCAGGATCAAGAATTGCGACCCCAACATCCAACACCTGAGCATCTGGGATGGGCTGGGGGGGCTGTGCTAAGGGCGGCACCGAGGTGCTTTTTACGGTTTGATTGACGCAGCCCGTTAGCATGACCGCCAACAGCAACAATATGGCCCGTGCAATCATGCCTCAGGTACCTCTAGGCCTTTGTATTTACGGTATTCATTCCAGAGTCTTTCTCTAACCTCAGGGTCGGCCTCTCGCATTGCTGCCTCGCGAAGTTGTCGTGCCACGACATCATCATCGGCACCATCGGGAATGTCGACTGGGGGTTTATAAATAGCAGGATTTTCGGGGGGCGCGCCACCGCCGCTGGCACCTCCCAGTCCGCCGCCAATCCCGCCGCCGTCGCCCATGGCAACATCATCTTGATAGGGCGACCGACCGGAGGTTCCCGGACCTGCAGGTTCGGGCTGTTGTGTGGTTGTTGGTTGCCTACTGCGCTCCATTTCTCGTTGGCGCTGCTGCTCTTCTAGAATTAATGCGTCGAAATCGCTGGTGCTCTGCTCGAGCTGCCGATCCAGTATAGCGACCTGCTCCATGGTGGTAAGGGTTCCATCGACCCCAGACATGCCCTCCATGCCGCCTTCGGCTCGGGTGCCTTGAGCGGCAGGACGCTGGCCATAAGTAGATCCCTGCGAATTGCCTGAGGGATTACCTTGCCCCTCGTCATCTCCCGAGGCATCCCCCGTGCCCTGAGTTTCAGACTGACCCTCTGCTTGCCCTGACGCGTCGCCATAACTTTCATCAAATGTTGGCAGTACGTCGCGCATATCCGGTAGGGCCTCTTGCCCCGGAGTATCGCCGAACCCTGGCTCAGTGGCGTTCCCTTGTGCTGCCTCCCCCGCAACGGTATCGCCGGGCATGGCGGCGTCCCCTGATCCTGAATTGTCGCCGGCAGGTTGAGGAAAGCTGTCGCTGCCGGGTTGGGTGCTACCGGCGTCCCCCGAAGGCGATGAGGCGCCCTGAGTCGGGCTCGGGGGGCTTGAGCTGGCACTGTTGCTCGAATTTGAGCTACTACTTGGGCTTGAGCTGCTGCTCGGGCTTGAACTTGAGCTGCTACTCGAGCTTGAACTTGAGCTGCTACTCGAGCTTGAACTTGAACTGCTACTCGAGCTTGAACTTGAGCTGCTACTCGAGCTAGAACTTGAGCTTGAGCTAGGCGGTGGTGTTGATGCGCTAGGTGGCGAAGGCGTCGAAGGCTTGGTTGGGGTGCTTGCGCTTGGACAGCCACTGAGCAGTAAAACGGCGCTTACAACGCTGACTACCCCGATACTCTTATGAATGACTCGCTGCATCATGCCGATCTTATTCCCCTGTCTCAGTTGTCGACGCGGCGGTAACCGATGGCGCCAAACCCCGCCATGATACGGGTTCAAAGGACCAAACAAGGCCCTCTTGAGCAACCGGCATACCATCGGCGAATGGCGGTCGGAATCGCGTATTTTTCAAAGCGCGTACCAGTCGCCGTATAGCCTTCTCTTCTTCGACCTCGGGTTCTCGCAGTCGTTCCAAATTAGTGACTCTGCCCGTACCCGAAATAT
>ERZ1046568.1391-NODE-1391-length-17339-cov-7.918769_pt1 | contig 17339 bp, 15 predicted proteins | sample MGYA00383092_ERZ1046568 | MGnify/ENA primary metagenome ERZ1046568 (study PRJEB29581, sample SAMEA5548362) | metagenome | biome: marine; feature: coastal; material: water | depth 1 m | study: Short-term variability in the microbial, nano- and picoplankton... | reverse complement strand
ACCGCACAGATCTCGACAAGCTTATTCTTGAACTCGAGACTAACGGCACTATCGACCCTGAAGAGTCTATCCGTCGCGCTGCGACCATTCTGCAACAGCAGATGGCTGTCTTCGTGAACCTGGAAGGCGAAACTGCTGCAGAGCCTGAAGAGAAAGAAGAAGAGATTGATCCAATCCTTCTGCGTCCAGTCGACGATCTCGAGCTGACTGTACGTTCAGCGAACTGCCTGAAAGCAGAGAGTATTTACTATATTGGTGACCTTATTCAGCGCACAGAAGTTGAGCTGTTGAAGACACCAAACCTGGGTAAGAAGTCACTTACTGAAATTAAAGATGTCTTGGCTTCACGCGGACTATCTCTGGGCATGCGCCTCGAGAACTGGCCACCAGCAAGCTTAAAAAATGAACGCGAACTCGTTTAAGATTTAAGATAACGAATTCGATAGATATCATTGCTGAGAAAGCAACGAACTAAGGAATAAGAACATGCGTCATCGCTATAGTGGCCGCAAGCTAAACAAAACCGGCACTCACAAAAGAGCTATGTTCCGCAACATGACTGCTTCATTGGTTGAGCATGAGTTGATTAAAACAACTTTGCCCAAGGCTAAAGAACTGCGTCGTTTTGCAGAACCATTTATCACTCTGGCCAAAGAAGACAGCGTTGCTAATCGTCGATTAGCTTTTGATCGTCTTCGCAACAAGGCGACTGTTGGCAAGTTGTTCTCTGACTTGGGCCCACGTTTCCAAGATCGTCCAGGTGGCTATGTACGTATCCTCAAGTGCGGCAACCGCGCTGGTGATAATGCCCCAATGGCTTACGTTGAGCTGGTTGACCGTGCCGCCAATGACGTTGCTGATGTAGAAGAGACTACTGGCGAATAAGCTTTATCTTTCGCTATAAAAAACCGGACAATTAATGTCCGGTTTTTTTTCGCCTGTGATTTATCCAGGTGAATCTTTCAAGGCAATTACCAGATCTTTACCCGCTGATCTTCAGGCAAGAACAGTCCGTCGCCAGGTTTTACATCATAGGTCTTGTAGAAGTCGGCCATATTCGGGAAGACCCCGTTGATACGATAGATATCCGGGGAATGGGGATCGGTTTTAACAATTAGTTCGAGTATCTGGTCACGCCACTTGATTCTACTCGACTGGGCATCGCCCAAAAAGAACCGCTGTTCCCCGCTAAAGCCGTCGATCACTGGCGAGGTCTCGCCCTTTAGGGACATGCGATAGGCTTTTAAAGCGATCGATGTGCCGCCGAGATCACCAATGTTTTCACCCAGCGTTAATTCGCCGTTAACAAACAGGCCCGGAAGTGCTTCAAACTTATTGAACTGTTCCACAAGACCCTGAGTGCGCTGCTCAAACTGTTCGCGATCTGTATCTGTCCACCAGCTTTTTAAATTGCCATCGCCATCGTATTTACTGCCCTGATCATCAAAACCATGGCCAATCTCATGGCCTATCGTGGTGCCAATGGTCCCGTAGTTATAGGCATCCTCGGCGCTGGGAATAAAGTTCGGGGGTTGCAGGTAGGCTGCGGGGAAGACAATTTCGTTAAGCCCGGGATTATAGTAGGCATTGACCTCTTGAGGCGCCATAAACCACTCATCACGATTTATCGGGGCCCCCAATTTGGCCATATTTTCATTGTGGCCAAAAATTCTGGAACGCTGGATATTACCAAACAGATCACCGCTATCCACATGTAAAGCGGAGTAATCTTTCCACTTATCCGGATAGCCAATCTTGGGTGTGAACTTTGACAGCTTTACTAGCGACTGCTGTTTGGTTTTGTCACTCATCCAGTCCAGGTTCTCGATTGATTCCGCATAGGCGGCGATCAGGTTGTCGACCATGGTTATCATGCGCGCCTTGGAATCCGCTGAAAAATGTTTGTCCACATACAGCTGTCCCAACAGTTCGCCGAGATTGTCATTGATTGAGCTAATAGCCTTGCGCCAGCGCGGTTGCTGTTCCTCGCGGCCATATAGAAATTTTGAATAGAAATCGAAACGTCTGTCGACAAAGGCCTTAGGCAGATAGCTGGCGTAGCTAGACAGAACAGTGGCGCGCAGATAATCTTGCCAGGTTTCAACCTCAATACGCGTAAATAGCTGGTTAAAGGCCGACAGGTAACTGGGTTGAACAACGATTACATGCTCTGGTAAATCAATGCCGATTCCGACCAGATAGGTCCCGACATCCAGATTAGAGAGCATTGCCAGGAAGGCATTGGCGGTTAGTTTATTGTAGCGCTTGTCGGCATCGCGGTTGTCCACTTTACTCCACTGGTGTTTTGCCAACTGGCTCTCTAGAGAAAATATGCGCTCAGCGGCAGCAGTCGCATCTGTATGCCCGGAGAGTTCGAGAATCTCTGCCAGATAGTTTTTATATCTGTCGATAATTTCAACACCCCGTTCAGAGCCATCACTGTAGTAATCGCGGTCGGGCAACCCCAGTCCTGACTGAACCAGGTGTAAAATATAGCTTGTCGCGTCTTTATCATCTTGACCTACATAGAGGTTGAATGGCGCATCGATACCTGCCGGGTTCGAGCTGCCAAAAAAGGCGGCTACATCACCATGGCTTTTAAGGTTGTCGATCTCATTGAGATAGTCGGTGACGGGTTTAATGCCCAGAGCTTCAATACGTGCTTCGTCAATAAATGCAGTGAAGAAGGCACCAATTTTTTTCTTGGCCGGATCGCCCTGGTCATCTGCTGCCGCAGCTTCAACAATAACCCGAGACTGTTCAAGGCTCTCTTTGCGGAGTGTCATATAGCTACCCCAGCCAACTTCGTCAGCGGGTATTTCAGTGTTTGCCAGCCACTTGCCATTTGCATAGCGATAAAAATCATCCTGTGGGCGCACTGAAGTATCCATACCACTCAGATCAATACCCGATATCTCTGCAATGGCCCCTTTTGATGGAGCAGTGTCGGGCTGCTCAGAACAGGCCGCGACTAAAATTAATGCTGCGAATGGCATTAGGATCTTCATGATAGGAAACTGATGCATTGAGTACCTCTCTAAAATGAGCTCATTAAAAAAACGGCCTTTGATTATGATGCCGCATAGGCGAGTCCAAAGCTAGGATTCAGCAGGTTGGTGATGTTGTTCGCCACTGTCCAGGTTCATTAAACGCATTGCGCCACCCCACACATAACCCGTATCCATGGGGTAGAGGTTCTCACCACAGTTGTTGCCCTCGAGAGCGGCCCAGTGACCGAAGATGATTTTATCCTGCCGCGCTAAACGGGCACTGTGACTGTACCAGGGGGCAAAGGTAGCAGCCAATTGATCTGTCGGGGTATTTTTGGGTGCCGTCTTGGCCCTTAATTCGAGCTGCCCCGAGCTACTGCAATAGCGCATACGGGTCAGATAGTTGGTGATCAATCGCCAGCGTTCAGGTCCTTCGAGATCGCTCGACCAGCTGTCTGGCTGGTCACCATACATATGCTGAAAATAGAGATTGGCCCGATCTGACTGCAGAACGGCCTCTACTTCTCTGGCCATCGATGCTGCTGTGCTGATACTCCAATTAGGTGGTATGCCCGCATGCACTAAACTGTACTCGCCGATAGATAAAAACAGGGGAAGCTGTTGTAGCCAGTCGAGCAGCTCCTCACGATCAGGGGCGTCGAGAATTTCGTCGAGAGTATCTTTGCGGGTGGGCCTGCGCACGCCCTGAGAAATAGCCAGCAGATGCAGGTCATGATTGCCAAGCACCGATGTAAAAGCACTGCCCAGCTCTTTGCAGAAGCGCAGTGTTGCAAGTGACTGGGGACCGCGATTAACCAGATCACCGACAGCGATTAAGCGATCTGACGACGGTTCAAAGTCTACCCTGTCCAGTAATTTGAACAGTGGGGCCAGGCAGCCTTGGATATCGCCGACGACGTAATCAGTCATTTAGTTCACAGTATTGGGTGTCGAGAGTAAGAAGGGCTTTATCGGCACATCAAATGATTGGCCCTGTTGGTCAAGCATTGTGTAGTGACCATGCATGGTGCCTATGGGTGTATCGAGGACAATGCCGCTGCTGTATTGGTAGGATTGGCCGGCGCCAATAAGTGGCTGTTTGCCGACCACACCCATGCCGCGATAAATTTTTTTGGTTTCGTTCGCATCGGTCACTATCCAGTGGCGGCCAAGCAATTGCGCTACTGCCTCGCCCTGGTTTTGAATGGTGATCTGATAGGCGAAAACAAAACGCTTGTTCTCGGGCTCTGATTCCTGGCTGAGGTATTCAGTGTCTACCTTGACAGTAATTGGCTGGTCCATCATGTTGATCTCGTCATGCTGTTGTGGATATGGTTGGATAATGTAACAAATTCAGCAACACTGAGCTGTTCTGCGCGGCGCGATAAGTCTATCTCATCAGCGGCTGTAGCCAGATGCGCCGCATAGGGTTTCATGCAGTTGCGCAGGGTTTTACGACGCTGCTGGAAGCTGTGGCTGACTAATTGACTGAGCAATTCTTCATTTTCGGCAACACAGGGTTTATTGCGGTGGGGTTTAAGCCTGACAATTGCCGACTGCACCTTGGGTGCCGGTCTAAAGGATTCCGGCGGCACCGGTATCAGCGGCATAACCCGGCAGTGGTACTGCACCATCACCGAGAGGCGGCCATAGGTTTTGTTGCCCGGCACAGCGCCGAGGCGCTCGACCACTTCAAGTTGCAGCATAAAGTGCATATCCTGAATAAGTTCCCGGACCTTTATAAGGTGGAACAGCAAAGGTGTGGAAATATTGTAGGGCAGGTTGCCTACAAGACGCATTTGCCGGCCCTTGTGAAACTGGGTGAAGTCGGTTTTCAGTGCGTCGCCACTAAAAATACTAAAATCTGGATAGGCGGCAAATTTCTCCGTCAGGAAGCTAACCAGGTCGCGATCCAGCTCTACCACTTTCATGCTTGGGCAGCGCTCGACAAGATGTTCAGTAATAGCGGCAGTACCCGGACCGATCTCAATTAAATTATCATCGGCACTGGGTCCAATAGCGGAAATAATCTGCGCAATAATTTGCTGATCAACCAAAAAGTTTTGCCCGAAACGTTTTCTGGCCTGGTGTTGAATGGTCATTCTGAGTCTGTACCGCCGGTTTTTGTCGCCATCTGCACCGCAACCTCAATAGCGGCCTGAAGGCTGCCATTGTCTGCGCCGCCGCTACCCGCCAGATCCAGTGCTGTACCGTGATCTACCGAGGTGCGAATAATAGGAAGCCCAAGGGTAATATTAGCCGCTCGACCAAAGCCCTGATATTTGAGTACTGGCAGGCCCTGATCGTGATACATCGCCAGAACAGCATCGGCGCTATCCAAATGTTTGGGTGTGAATAATGTATCGGCGGGCAGCGGGCCGATAAGGTTTACGCCCTGGGCGCGGAATTTCTCTAACACCGGGCTGATGGTTTCTATCTCTTCACGTCCCAGATGTCCGCCTTCGCCGGCGTGGGGGTTGAGACCGCAGACCAGTATAGTTGGTGCTGGAACAGCAAATTTGCGCTGCAGATCGGCAACCAGGATATTGATCACTTCAGTGAGCGATGCCTGGGTAATACTGTCGGCAACATCGCGCAGCGGCAGGTGGGTCGTTGCCAGTGCCACGCGCAGTTCGGTGGTTGCCAGCATCATTACCACTAATGGTGTCGCGGTTTTATCTGCAAGATATTCAGTGTGGCCAGTAAAGGCATGACCGGCATCATTGATAATCGATTTCTGTACTGGACCGGTAATCATCGCCTGGCAAAAATTTCGCTGGCAGTCTGCTATTGCAGCGTCCAGGCAGCGCAGTACGTAGCTGCCATTGGCGCTGTTGAGTTGGCCCGCCACCGCTGGCTCTGCGAGAGAGACTGGGACTATGGCCAGTTCGCCAGGTTTTAGTGGCTGTGGGCTGGCGCCCGGTTCGCGAAGCACAAGGCGAAGATTGAGCTCTGCGGCACGCTGCTCCAAGAGCTGCGGATCGGCATAGGCGACCAGCTCATGGTCGCAACCATCCTGAACCAGGCTGACCAACAGATCCGGGCCTATGCCTGCGGGTTCTCCTGGCGTTAGCGCCAGGCGTAAAGTCATGACGCTTCAGGCTCTTTGATTTTAGATTCTTTGTTTTTCGGCTCTTTGATTTCGACGAAAGCCTCATCGCGAATTTCCTGCAGCCAGACCTGCAATTCCTCTTCATACTTGCGCTGACGAAGCAGGTTTTCGACGCGATTACGCATAATGTTTTCGCTAAAGTCCTGATTGCGGCGCTCGGTCACCTGCAAGATGTGCCAGCCGAATTGCGACAGAAATGGTGCACTGATCTCCTGGAGTTCGATACTGCTCATCGTCTGCTCAAATGCCGGCACAAACATCCCAGGGGTTGACCAGCCCAGTTCACCGCCGTTCAGTGCTGAACCGGGATCTTCAGAAAACTCTTTGGCCAGAAGAGCAAAGTCTTCACCTGCTCCAATCCGGTCACGAAGTTCATTGAGTTGGTTAATCGTTGTTTCTTCATCGCGGATCTCGTTGGGCTCTATAAGAATATGTCGGGCAAAGTGCTGCTCGACAAGTTGTTCGCCACCGCCGCGACGTTCATAGAGCTTGACCAAGTGGAAGCCGGCATCGCTGCGAATCGGTTCAGAGACATTATTGACCTCAAGCTTTTCAACGGCCTCAATAAACACCCCGGGCAGCTGCGCCATTTTTCTCCAGCCGAGATCGCCTCCCTGAAGTGCCGTTTGGTCGGCTGAATTGGCAATAGCCAACTGTTTGAAATCTGTACCACTCTGCACCTGACTGAGCAGGTCCTGAGCGCGCTCTAAAATGGCATTAGCTTCAGTGGTGCTGGTGCCGCTGGGAACGGGAAGAAGAATATGACCAATATTGACATCCGGGGAGGTCATAAAACGGCCCTCTTCAGAGCTCAGGAAATTATCCAGTTCTTGGCTGCTGATATTGATGCGGCGCATCACAAAGCCCTGTTGAACGCGACTCAAAATCATTTCGCTGCGAATCTCTTCACGCACCGCCGACAGGGTTTGCCCGGAGCTGTGGATTTGCTCAACATACTGTTCCATCGTCAGCTGGTTGCTGGCCGCGATACGACTCATCGCATCATTGAGCTCTTCATCGCTAATGCGGATGCCAGCACTATAGCCCATATTGATTTGCAGTCGCTCAGAGATCAAACGCTCAAGCACCTGCTGGGTCAAAATATCTTCTGGGGGAGGTTGGGTGCCGGACTTCTGGATCTGAGTATAGATACCAGCCAGTCGCTGTCGTACTTCGCTTTCCAGTACAACATCTTCATCGACAATGGCAACAACCCTGTCGAGAACCCCAACTTGGGCAATTGCGCTGATTGGGACTGCAGAGAGCAAAAATGCAATCAGTACGTTGTTACAAGTTTTTTTCAGATCCATAACCGTAAATACCATTGTTGAGCATTGAGTCAACCCGACCGCCAGAGCCAGCCAGGCCTTTAAATTCTATTTGGAAAAATATTCCATTGGACAGCGTCAGATCCTCTTCGGGACGCAGTACATCGTCTCTTCGATCCAACCAGCGACGGGCGACCACACTTGCCCGCCAGCAACAGCTGTTGTATTCAAATCCGGCAAAAATATCCAGCGCACGACTGTTGGTAAAGTCGTGGTTCCAGCGACCGACGAGATTAAAATTTCCCGCCAGGGGAACAAATCCCGAGATATCCGCCTGACGAATATCCTGTGCCAGGCTGACACCCTCGAGGAGACGAGGATCCCGCCGCGTCGAGCGATAACTGGCATTAAATAATCGATTTTGGCGATCATTATAGCGCAAGCTAATACTGCTCTTTTCCAGTTCATTGTCGTGATTGTCGTAGATAATATCACTAGTAAAACGCCAATTAACACTCATCCGTCCAGACAGTTTCAGCGCTAGCGGCGACTGCCTGCGACTCAGCTCGCCGAGCTCCTGCGCTGAAGGAGTCGCGGACAGGGTTATTTGTCGGTCTATATAATTGATTGATTGGGCAATACTGGCGGTAAATCGTTCCTGCCCGGATGCCTTATCTATAAAACGTGTGGTCAGAGCAATCGTCAGTCGCTCTTCGTCAGAAATTCGATCGCCACCATTAAAGCGTTCGTCGCGAAACAGGCGATCATAGGAGGGGGTAAACTCCCGGGTATCAAAAACGGGGAAATCAGCCTGATCCTTAAAGGCGGCTTTAACATAGTAAAGCCGTGGCTCCAGAGTCTGTGTAAAGTCAGTCAGCCAGCTGCTGTCGCGCTCGAGAAATATACTGCTGTCCACTGAGGATACGGGTACGGTTACCGAAGGGCTTTTGCCCAGAGCATCGCCGTCGCTATCGAGATTGTAAGAGAGATGCTTGACGCGAAGTTGTGGGCGGAAGTAGCCCCATGTCCAGCGTTTATCCCAGCTAATGCCATAGTCCAGTCGGTTTCTAATGCCGGTGACAAAATTGCGGTTGTCGTGATCAAACTGTGCGCTCTGATTATTTAGGTCCACCACCAGGCTGTTGTCAAAACGGTAGTAACCATTGACATCAATTTTCGGTAGTACCGAGTACTGCTCCTCTAAACCGTCAACAATAATCTGGTTATCTCGCGCTTCAATAATGTAGTCCCAGTGTTTGGACTTATATGATGCCCCTGCGATGCGGCGCAGATTGATCAGGCTGGTTGACTCCTGAGACATATTGCCGAGATCGCCGAGGTAATCATTGTCGGAAACCTTGTTGATATCCAGGAAGGTCGACCAAGACTTGCCAATACCGCCGAGATGACGGATACCCATCATGTAGCGATCCTGACCAAGACGCTCTGGCAGGCCTGTTTCAGCATCTATGTCATTCTTATCTTTGCCACCCTTATCGTCACCTAGAAAGGCGCCGAAGAACTCGGTCTTTGCCAAGCGTGAAAGGTGACGAAACTCTAGCTCCACAGCCTTTCCGCGCTCTTGGACAAAACGTGGAGTAATGGTCGCATCATAATTCTCAGCCAGATTCCAATAGATAGGCTGGGCATAGTCGAAACCGTTGCTGCTGCTGGCGTGAATCGTGGGAAATAACAGACCAGAAGAGCGGTGGTCGTTAACCGGAAATTTGATCCATGGAAAATAGAACACCGGAACGTCTTTGACTTTTAGTCGGGCATTTTTGACTGTCGCAAACCCAGATGCCTGATCAATGGAAATTTCACTAGTCGCCATTTGCCAGGTTGTATCGCCAGGTTTACAGGTCGAGTAAGTCGCATCGGAAATGGTGATCACGCCATCTTTTGTGCGCTGCAAGTTTTTCGCTTTGCCGCGCACCGATGCCTCGTGAAGAACATAGGTCGTATCTTCGATATGGACCTCTTTGCTGTCGATATCTATTTCTGCATTGTTACCCAGCAGCAATAGCCCGGGTTCGCGAAACTGCACATCACCTTCAAGAACTACCGAGCGATTGGTCTGATCTATACGTGCTGAGTCACTACGAATTTGTCGATAGCCCTGAGATATCTGAACATCGCCATCCAGGAGTGCCACATTATCTGTAAGGGTTTCTGTGGTGTTGGCATTAACCAGCAGCGACGCCATCTCGGGATCAATATTGGCGTCCGGATAGTTCCTCAGGGGTTCAATATAAGCGCCGCAACAGTTGCTGGCTACCTGAGCGCGCTGCTCTTCGGTCATCTTGCCTGCTTCCAGCCAATCCAGGTTGCGCACTGTGGCAACTCTAGGTTCATTGAGGAGTGCAGCAGGGGGCGAGGTTTCAGGTGGCTTCTCTTGGGAGTCGTCGGCCGAAACCGCAAGAGAAAACCCTGCGAAGATTACTATTAATGCGCCAGTGAGCACTGATCTCTGTCCTTGAATAGCGACAAAAAGTGGGCTCTGCTGAATAAAGAAAAACGCGCTCAAGATATGGCCTGTTCACTGGTTAATAGTTTGCTGGCATTTTACCTGATAACTTGCCAGAGTAGAGGGCTGAATTGAGATAGTACAAATTTTTTTAGCGTGTAGTTTTTGCCAAGCATATAATCGCCGCTAAACAGCCATCAGTAACCGACAAGGGGTGTAGGCATATCAATCATCTAGATGATCGGCGACGCAGCATATTTGTTGATTGGATCGCAGCGTATTTGCCCGAATCACATCAAGTTCAGCGGCCGCTAGAGCTGCAATCGCTGGCCGGGGATGCCGGATTTCGGCGCTATTTCCGCGTGCTTGGACAGCCCTCATTGATCGCCGTGGACTCGCCGCCTGAAAAAGAGAAAAACCAGGCCTACATTGCGGTATCTTTGGCATTTCAGCACTGTGGGATTGTCACCCCGAAAATAGTTGCCGTCGACTTTGCCAATGGATTCTTTCTCCTTGAGGATTTTGGTCTGCGTCTGTTGCAGCCAGAATTAACCAGCGAAAATCCTCCAGCGGCAGTGGCTGAACGCTATAGCCAGGCCGAAACTGTCCTCAGGGAAATTCAATGCGTAGCGCCAGAGTCGCGAGTTTTTCCTCTCTATGATGCCCACGAATTGCAGGTCGAGATGGATCTGTTTGCAAAATGGTTTGTCGCTGAATTGCTGGGTCAAAGCCTCGACAAAAACGAACAGCGAATGCTTCGGGAACTCTGCGAAGATTTAATCCGCAGTGCTCTGGAACAGCCTCAGGTCGTTGTGCATAAAGATTTTCACTCGCGCAATTTAATGCTTCTCGAAGACAATCGTATAGGACTGATTGATTTCCAAGACGCACTCGTCGGGCCTATAACCTATGATCTGGTCTCGCTGCTTAAAGATTGCTACTTGCATCTGCCCGCCGACCAGGTAGAGCAGCGGGCGCTAGATTTTAAGCGAACGCTCGAGGCTGATAAGCGGCTCGAGACTATGACCGATCAGGAATTTCTGTGCAGTTTTGACAAGATGGGACTGCAGCGCCATATCAAAGTATTGGGAATTTTCGCCCGTCTCTCTCTGCGCGATGGCAAATCCAGCTATCTCAATGATCTCCCGCTGGTGATTCGCTACACCCTTGAAACTGCCCAGAGCTATCCGCAGGCGCAGGCATTTTACAGCTGGTTTATCGAACGTATTGAACCGCTGCTGCCCAGCCAAAAATGGTACCGCGAATGGCGAACAGCCACAGAAGCTGGTCGTGAAGAAAATTCTGCTGGAGCAGAGCCCTTATGAAATCAATGATTTTGGCCGCCGGGCGCGGCGAGCGACTGCGACCCCTGACAGATACATGTCCCAAGCCAATGCTGCCTGTCGACGGTAAACCGCTGATCGAGCACCATATCAACCGACTGGCAGCGGCCGGAGTAACCGAAATTGTTATTAATACTTGCTGGTTGGGCGAGCAGATAGAAGAATATTTCTATGACGATGGCCGTCGTTTTGGCGTCACTATCCGCTGGTCGCGAGAAGCCGAGGCCCTTGAAACGGGTGGCGGCATTACTCAGGCGTTACCGCTCTTGGGCGACGCGCCTTTTTTACTGATTAACGGCGATGTCTGGAGTGATTTTCCCCTGACGCAGCTCTGTCAAACCACGCTATCAGCAGAGTTGGATGCACGGCTAGTCTTGGTCAATAATCCACAGCACCACCCTCAGGGTGACTTCTCTGTGGATGGTGAGCTGGCTAGCTACAAACAAGGCCAGCACTTTACCTTCAGTGGTATCAGCCTGTTTAGGCCGGCACTGTTTGCCGCGCACCAAGCTAATGCCGGACAGTGTTTTCCTCTGCGGGATGTACTGCGACCGGCAATATTAAGTGGCCGTGTCGCTGCTGACGTCTATACTGGAAGCTGGTGTGATGTAGGCACTGTCGGGAGGTATCGGCAGTTGCAGACGTTTGTAAACTCTTTCTAATCAATAGGAAAGCCGCCAATGATCGCCCGGCATAAATACCAAATACTTTTCTGGCTCTGTATCGCTGCCACGATAATGGCCTCGCTAATGCCCGGCGGGGGAGAGCCCTTGTTTCAAATGCAGGACAAAGTTGCCCATGCCGCTATCTATGCGCTGCTGCTGTTTTTCTGTGCGCACGCATACAGCAATCGATTTCCGCTATGGCTGTTGGCGCTGGTGCTAGCCTGCTTTGGCCTAAGTATGGAGTTTGCCCAGTCACTGACCACCTACAGGCAGGCCGAAGGTTGGGATATGCTGGCTAATTCAACCGGTATATTGCTGGTCTGGTTGCTGATGCACTGGCATCGGAGGTCTACATGATCGAGGTTTATCGCGGCAGTGATTTTTTTGAAGGGCAACTTTTAAAAGGGCTTATGGAGCAGGACGGGCTACAGGTATTTTTAAATGGCACCGCACTGCAGGGTGGACTGGGTGAAGTTCCCGCACTGGGCCATCTATCAATCACCGTCAACGATGCCGATCGTCAAAGAGCTGAAGAAATTATCGCCGCCTATGAGCGCGGTGACTTCGCGCTGCAGGACGAAGACTAATGACTCCGCAGCTGAGATATCTAGCGCTATGGGTGGCGCCATTGGTAGCCACTGCAGTGACTTTTGCAATGCTGCATTTTGGTTGGCAGCGCAATGGCGCCCTCACCGCTGGGCTGACCACCCTCTGTGCCCTGTGGTGGATATTTGAGCCGATTCCAATTCCCGCAACATCCATGATCCCCTTGGGGGTGTTTCCCCTGCTCGGTATTCTTGATGGCAAGCAGGTAGCCCAGGCCTATGGCGATCCGCTGATTATCCTGTTGATGGGCGGTGCGATGCTCTCCAAGGCGATGGAAAAGAGCGGCGCTCATCGGCGACTCGCACTGTATATGGTCAATTTGTTTGGCGGCCACGACCAGCGCCAACTGGTGTTTGGTTTTATGGTTGCCTCAGCCCTGTTAAGCATGTGGGTCTCCAATACCGCCACTACCCTAATGTTGTTGCCCGTCGCTTACGCGGTGCTCGACAGCGCTGAGGGTGGCAATGCCAAAAAACTCGCCGTACCGCTGTTTTTAGGTATTGCCTATGCAGCCAGTATTGGCGGGCTGGGCACACCCATAGGGTCGCCGCCCAATGTGATCTTTCTAAAAATTTATGCTGAATCTACCGGCATTACTCCCAGCTTTACCCAGTGGATGCAGTGGGGGTTGCCTGTGGTAGTGATAATGCTCCCCTTGGCAGGTCTGTGGATCACTAGACGCCTTGGTAAAACAGCCCCATTGGAAATTCCTCAGGCCGGTATCTGGCGCAGTGAAGAGGTCAGGGTATTAACCATCTTTAGCCTGACCGCACTGGCCTGGATGACTCTGCGCGAGCCCTATGGTGGATGGAGCAGCTGGTTTAACCTACCCACAGCAAACTATGCCGCAGTTGCACTAACCGCCGTGGTACTGATGTTTGTCTTGCCCAATGGCCATGGCGGCAAGTTGCTCGACTGGGAGTCGGCCGCGACTATTCACTGGGGCGTATTACTGTTATTTGCTGGCGGTATCGCTATAGCCAAAGCCTTTGCGGTCACTGGTATCAGTGAGGCTATAGGTGCATCTCTCTCCGGCGTCACGCGGCTATCGATTATTGCGCTTATTGCTGTGGTAGCGCTGTCTGTGACATTTCTCACCGAGATTACCAGCAATACAGCGACCACAACCCTATTGATGCCCATCCTTGCGGCCGCAGCGCTGGGCGCCGGTTTTGATCCGGCACTGCTAATGTTGCCCGCGGCGCTTTCCGCGAGCTGCGCCTTTATGTTGCCGGTGGCAACGGCGCCCAATGCCATTGTCTTTGGCAGCGGAAAAATAACGGTAGAGCAGATGGCTCGCGAGGGTATCGTATTGAATCTGGTGGGTGCGGTGGTAATTACTCTGGTGGTTTACGCCTGGCTTGCTTGAAGCCTAGGCTGGCAGCTAGTTCTGCAGCAGCACTTTAATATTGCTTGGCTGAAGCGTCTGGCTACCGGCAAAAGAGAGTACTAGCGTCGCCATCTCATCCCAGACATCCGCGTTGCGCATACCTTTAATCCCGCGATCTATGGCGCCTGCTTGACGCAGCAGCATACGCAGATGTGCGGGTCTTAAACGCTTTAGTGCGCCGCGAAACAGTGGCATTCGCTTATCCCAGACACCGGATTTTTTCAGTGCCCAGTCGGCTTTTTCGCCACTGGCAACCCGCTCGCTGGCTTTAACCAGAATCCGTAATTCGCGAGTGATTGCCCAAAGCAGAGGAATGGCCTCTGTGCCTTCATTTTCCAATCCGCGCAGAGATTTGGCGGCAGATTGGGCATCGCCAAGCAGAATCTTGTCGACAAATTCAAAGATATTGTAGCGCGCACTGTCAGTGACAACAGATGACATAGTAGTGCCATCTACCGCGCCCTCAGGGGCGAGCAATTTCAGTTTTTCAATTTCCTGAACTGCCGCCAGCAGATTGCCCTCAACGCGGTCGGCGAGAATCTGCACCGCCTCTTGATTGGCATTGATATTGGCCGCTCTAAGACGCTGACCAATCCAGCGCGGCATTTGATTGGCATCCACCGGCCAGACTTGAATATGAGCGCCAGCGGCCTCCAGGGTTTTTAGCCATTTGCTTTTACTTGCGCCTTTGTCCAGCTTGGAAAAGATAATCAGCAACAGATTGTCGGGATTGGGGTTGGCGAGAATCTCCGCCAGCGCTTTGCTGCCCTTATCACCCGGTTTGCTGCCGGGAATGCGAAGTTCAAGAATTTTTTTATCGGAAAACAGAGAGAGAGAGTTGCACTCATTGATGACCGGATCCCAGTCAAAATGCTGTGGATTGCCCTCAAAGTGAAATAGCTCGCGCTCGGTAAAACCCTGTTCTCGCGCTGCGATGCGGATTGCATCGGCACATTCCTGAGAAAGCAGGGGTTCATCACCACTGATCACATAGACCGGCATAAGCGGGTTTTTAAGATGAGCCTGAAGTTTCTCCGGATAAATTTTCATAGGCTATGGGCCAGTCGAATTGAGCTCGGTATTCTGTGCTGGCAATACCTTTAGGCGATTGAGAATTTGCCGAACAATCTCCTCACGCATTTCCCTTCTGACCAGCCGCTCTTCATTGTCAGAGGAGAGAATATCGCTCTCTTCAATTTCATAGCTGCGCTCAACTGACGCCGTTAGAAGGCTGGTCAGCGGAGTACCAGAGGGATCGGTAATTAAAAAGTCCACATCTTCGTTAAGTTGGTATTCCGCCGCGCGGGCACTGGCATTCAATGTACCAATACGCCGATTCTCGCGGAAGTCGACAATCACCACGGCGTAATTGGCATCTGCGGCACTGGAGACAACATCGACACCATAGACATCCAGCGCGCGAGTTAGCTCGCTGACAAAAATATTGTCGGCAGCCTGAGTTGCTATATGCAGGCTACCAATGTTGCTAGGGACCACTTGTGAATTACGCAACTGCCAGCCACAGGCCGAAAGGAGTAGAGCCATCGCGGCGAGTAACAATCTAAAGTTCAACATAGGATAGCCCTGCTTAAACCTGCTTTTAGTTAGCGACTATATTAACCAGTCTTCCCGGAACCACAATAATTTTTCGAATGGTCGCGCCCTCGGTAAAGCGCTGGACATTGGCGTCTTCCAGAGCCAGCTTCTCCACCTCATCCTTGGCCGCGTCCGCAGCCACTTGGATTTTTCCGCGCACCTTGCCATTGACTTGAACTACCATCTCGATAGAGCTGCGCACCAGCGCCGACTCATCCAGTGTTGGCCAGGCCGCATCTGCAACTGCTCCCTCATTGCCGATCGCTTGCCAGAGGCTGTGACAGATATGCGGTGCGATTGGTGATAGCAATAGAATAGCGCTGGTGAGTGCCTCGTGACGCACGGCAATGCTCTGGGTACTATCGTCATTGAGCTTGCCGACTTCATTTAATAATTCCATCACTGCAGCAATAGCCGTGTTAAAGGTATTGCGACGGCCATAGTCATCGTTAACCTTGCTGATGGTTTCATGAGTTTTGCGACGCAGATCTTTTTGCTTATCGTTGTGGCTCGCTGTATCCAGAGGCTCAACTGAACCCAGTTCGAGATGGGCATGAACCATAGTCCACAGCTTGCGCAAAAAGCGATGGGCGCCAGAAACACCTTCATCACTCCATTCAAGAGTCTGTTCCGGGGGTGCGGCAAACATGGTGAATAGCCGCACCGTGTCGGCACCGTGTTTATCGATCGCCGTCTGGGGATCGACACCGTTGTTTTTCGACTTCGACATCTTGGTCACGCCGCCGCTGTGAACCTCTTCGCCGGTCGCCGTTTCAGTAGCCTTGATGGTACGACCTTTTTCATCGCTCTCAACAGTCACATCCAGTGGCGACAGCCACTCTTTGCGACCGCCATTATCTTTATAGAATGACTCGGCCAATACCATGCCCTGGCAGAGTAAGCTCTTGAATGGTTCGCTGCTGCTAACCAGGCCCTCATCACGTAACAGTTTGTGATAAAAGCGCGCGTACAGCAGGTGCAAGATAGCGTGCTCGATACCGCCAACATATTGATCGACTGGCAGCCAGTAATCGGCGCGCTCGGGATCGAGCATGGCGCTGTCCAGGTCAGAGCAGGTAAATCGCGCGTGGTACCAGGAGGATTCCATAAAGGTATCGAAGGTATCGGTTTCGCGCTCAACATCCTGACCGTTTAGCTGGTCTTTTTTCCACTCGAGATCAGCTTTAATCGGCGACTGAATACCATCCATCTCGACATCTGTCGGCAGCACTACTGGCAATCTATCCAGAGGTACCGGAATTTCTCCACCATCGGCCAGGTTGTACATGGGAATCGGTGAGCCCCAGTAGCGCTGACGGCTGACGCCCCAGTCGCGCAGACGATAGTTAGTGGTTACTGATCCGTGATTAGCCTCTTCAAGAGCCGCAGCAATGGCATCGAAAGCGCCATCAAAATCCAGACCGTCGTACTTACCGGAATTAACCAGCAGGCCTTTGGTGACAAAGGCTTCTGTGCTGATATCACAGTCTTCACCTGCAGCTGGTGCAATCACCTGTTTAATTTCAAGCTGGTACTTTTGCGCAAACTCGAAGTCGCGCTGGTCGTGGGCGGGAACCGCCATCACAGCGCCAGAACCATAATCCATAAGCACATAGTTGCCGACCCAGACCGGGACTGTTTCGCCGGTTAAGGGATGCACAGCAGTAATGCCAGTATCCATACCGCGTTTTTCCATAGTTGCCATCTCGGCTTCGGAAACCTGCTGGGTTTGGCAGTCGCTAATAAATTCCTGCAGTGCTGGATAATTCTCAGCCACTTTAAGTGCAATCGGATGCTGGGTGGCCAAGGTTAAATAGGTCACGCCCATCAATGTATCTGGTCTGGTGGTATAGACATCAAAGCTCTGGTGCTCGCCAATGGCGGTAGACAGATCAAAGGTCA
>ERZ1046568.1382-NODE-1382-length-17378-cov-8.290827_pt1 | contig 17378 bp, 19 predicted proteins | sample MGYA00383092_ERZ1046568 | MGnify/ENA primary metagenome ERZ1046568 (study PRJEB29581, sample SAMEA5548362) | metagenome | biome: marine; feature: coastal; material: water | depth 1 m | study: Short-term variability in the microbial, nano- and picoplankton... | reverse complement strand
TTTTGAATCTTTACCTGAGATGATATTTTGAATTCGTCTATGGATATGTCTTTCATGATTTAATTTTATTTTGTAGCAAAAGATTTTACATCTGCTTCGCTAACTTCTTTTTCTCCGAGAATAATAAGACGTTCAACAACATTACGAAGTTCACGAATATTACCTGTCCAATCGTAATTTTGAAGTAGCTTTATGGCCTTATCTGAAAATGTTTTACCAGCGGTACCCTGCTCTTCTGAAATCTTTTTAGCAAAATGTGATATTAGTAACGGAATATCGTCTCGCCTATCGTATAACGAAGGAACTTCAATTAGAATTACTGCCAATCTATGATACAAATCTTCTCTAAACTTTCCATCTTCAATTTCCTTTTTTAAGTTTTTATTAGTTGCAGCTACAACACGAACATTAACTTTTATATCCTTATCACTACCTACACGTTGAATACGACTTTCTTGAAGTGCACGCAATACTTTTGCTTGTGCCGTAAGACTCATATCACCAATTTCATCTAAAAAAATAGTACCGCCATTGGCAGCTTCAAACTTACCTGCTCGGTCTTTTGCTGCTGAAGTAAATGCACCTTTTACATGACCAAAAAGTTCACTCTCAATTAATTCGCTTGGTATTGCAGCACAGTTAACCTCGATCATTGGCCCTCTGTTACGATCGCTTTTTTGGTGCAACCAATGCGCAACAAGTTCTTTTCCTGTTCCGTTAGGACCAGTAATTAAAACCCGTGCATCAGTCGGAGCCACTTTGTCTATCATACCTTTGATACGAGCTATAGCTGGGCTATCACCAATCATTTCATACTTTTTAGAGACCTTCTTTTTAAGACGCTTGTTTTCTACTACTAGTTCTTTTCTATCTAATGCAATACGAACTGTGTTTAATAATCTATTTAAGTCTGGTGGCTTAGATATATAATCAAAAGCACCTAATCGCATTGTATTAACAGCAGTATCCAAATCACCATGACCAGAAATCATAACCATTGGTGTTTCGGGTTTTATTTTTTTGACAGCTTCCAATACTTCGACACCATCCATCTTTGGCATTTTAATGTCACACAATACCAAATCATAATCCTTCTTTTTTATTTTTTCTATTCCAGCTAAACCGTCTTCAGCTTCTTCAACTGCATAAGTATCACTTTCTTCAGAAAGGATTTTAACTAACACACGGCGAATTGCCGCTTCATCTTCTATGATTAATATATGTTGCATATTAAATTTTGAATTTTATTCCTGTTCTAAGATAAAAAGCATTTCTCTGATTTATCTTAAATATCTCGTCTCTTTCACTATTCCTCAGAATATTATTTAATCTAAATGTATAACCTGAATAAATATATCCAAACAAATGGTCAGTGAAACCATACTCATAACCTAGTCCACCTACAATTACTGAAAGTGATATATTATTTGCCTCTTGACCATTTACCATAAAGGGCTCTTGTAAATTAGCAAAATACCCATCAATGCCAGCAAAAAGCTGAAGAGTGCTTAAATCAGTAAAATAGTATTTTAAATTTGACTTTGGAATACCAACACTGAAAGACCAGTTTTGATTGACTCTCCTAAAATAGTTAATAAATGGTAAAGGAAATGGAATACCTGCAGTAGTGTTATAAGTAACACCAAAGACAAGACGATATGGTCGCTTGATATCTGCTTTTGTCCTATCATGTATCAAAAACACACCTCCATTTAAAAAAACATCATCCTTGGTAATAGTGCTATTTAATGTCGAAGCTATACGAGGATTAATCTTTAATCCAATACGCCAATATTCACTTGTTCTAAAGGTATATCCAATATTTAAGTCTATAATATTTAATGCACTTAAGGTAGATCTATCAAATGGATAGTTTTCTCTAAGGTTCAATAAAATTCTATTGTACTCTGCTCCAACTATTAAATAATTATCATTTTTAATTTTTATTGGATAATTAAACAGCGCTCTCAACCTTGTATATTGATCCTCAGACTTACTGCTAGGAATAAAAGAATACTCTAGTCTTGCTAAATCTGTAAGTTGAGCATTAATACTATTATAACTCAATCCCAAGAAAAATACCAAAATTAGCTTTTTGAGATAAAGTGATGGTATTTTTATATTCATTTATTTTTATCTATAATATGAATATCTCTTTGTGGAAAAGGTATACTTATATTATTTTCTTTGAATGCTTTATCTATAGCATATCTTAAATCACTTTTTGGTATTGCAGAAATAAAACTATCATTTAAAGTAAAAACTAGTTTAAAGTTTAAAGAACTATCTCCAAAGTTTGTAAATAACACCAAAGGTTTTGGGTCGTGTAGTATAGATTCGTGATCATTAGCTACATTTATTAGAATTTTTTCGACTAATCTTATATCACTTCCATAAGCAACACCAACCTCTACATTTTCTCTAGTTACGGATCCATTTTGTGTCCAATTATAAAGAATATTTGTTAAATAAAGATGGTTGGGGATAATCAAAACTTTGTTGTCAATAGTTACTGCGCGCGTGGTTCTGAGCTTAATTTCTTCAATACGCCCAACTTTTCCGTCTAACTCTATAATATCACCCACTTGAACCGATTGGTCAATTAATATGAAAACTCCTGAAATAATATCTTGAAAAAAGGTTTGAAGCGCCAAACCAATACCAATGAGAAGAGCAGCAGATGCAGCAAAGATTGCTGTAACATTAACACCAACCGAATCTAGAGTTACTAAGAAAATAATAACATAAACCAGCCATTTAAAATAACCAAACACTACCTGAAATTTACCTTTGTCATGTTCAGGAACTTTTCGTGTCAGTATGCGATAAATAACTTTTAAGACTATACTTGTTATAAATATTACTGTAATCAGAATTAATAATTCTAATACAGAAACACTAATTTCTTTTGTAAAATCAATACGCAAACTGAGAAATTGAGATAGTTTCTCCCATGCACTACTTTCGGTAATAGTTTCTCCTATGTTTTCTATATCTTGAAATACTAACACAATTAATATTTTAGCCATTTAAAAAGTTCTTTATAACTCGCTTTTTTTCCATACATCAATATACCAACACGGTAAATCTTTGCAGCAAACCAAACGGTAGATGTAAATGTACCAATCAGGATTATTAAACTAACAATCTGTTGCCAAATAGGTACTCCAAAAGGTATACGCATAAGCATGACAACAGGAGAAGTAAATGGTACAAAAGAAAATATCGTTGATACTGTTCCGTGTGGATCATCTATAACAGTAAATACACCAACATAAACCGCCAAAATTAATGGCATTAGAATTGGTAACATAAATTGTTGCGTATCCGTCTCATTATCTACAGCAGCACCTACAGCAGCATATAGTGAACTATATAGTAAATACCCACCAATAAAAAACAGTAAAAACGCTATAATTAAATTAGCCAGTGGTAAATTCTGAAAAGATTGTAATGCCAAAGTTATTTCATCTTGTAATACTGGATTATCCATTGCTTGTTTTACAACTTCTTGCTGCGGCGTTTGTACTGACATTAAATCTATATTAAAAACAATACTTAAAATTGTGCTTAATACCCCTAATAAAATGATCCAAATTGCAAATTGAGTAACGCCTGCCAATGAAGTCCCTATAATTTTACCCATCATAAGTTGAATAGGCTTTACAGATGAAATAATTACCTCTATAATTCGGCTAGTTTTCTCCTCAATAACACTTCGCATTATCATGTTACCATAAATAATAATAAACATGAAGAGTAAATATCCGGCAATACCTCCAAAAGCTAATTTTAAAATATTATCAATTTTCGAACTTTTTTGACCTTCAAAACTTTCTTGTGCTACACTAACATTAACCCTACTATTTTCAATCTGTTTAATATCTAACCCATTAGAAATCAGTTTTTCCTCCCTAAGTTTTCGTTCTATCTTATTTTCTAAACCAGACATAATTGTCAGTGATGGTGAGTCTTCAGAATAGAATTTGACAGATTTTGAAACAGTCTCTAAATCACCATTAGAAATGTAAAGTAATCCATATTGCTCCTTTTCCTTAACAAATGCTTTAGCTTCTCGAACTGTAGAATTTGAAATGTAATTGTATTTTGTATTATCCGTATTCTTAAAAGTCTCAGAGAATAGACCTGATTCGTCTAATATTGATATTGTTCGTTTTTTATCATTATTTAATTGAGATAAATAAGCAACAACGCTAATCAAAGCAATCATTATTAATGGACTTAAAAACGTCATAATAATAAACGATTTATTTTTTATTTTTGTGAGATACTCACGTTTTATTATAAGATAAAGATGATTCATTCGCTTAATTATTATTTACTGTTTGAATAAAAATATCACTTGCTGAAGGAATGACTTCTACAAAGTGATGTACCTCAGCTTTTGATGTCAAGAATGATAATAATTGGTTAGGAGATGTTCCTGGTTTAATTTTTACATTTAGCTTAACATCGTCATACACATTTTTGAAGGTTGCTGGTGCAACTTCAAACTTATTTTCAATTTTTTTGATAACAGCTTCTTTATTATTTGATTGTAAACCAACCTCAAATGTGTTAGATTTAAATTGACGCTTAATATCAATAAGGTTACCATCTAATACTTTATTCGATTTGTGAATCAATGCAATGTGATCACAAAGTTCTTCAACTGATTCCATTCGATGTGTCGAGAAAATTACGGTTGCACCATCTTCTCGAAGTTTAAGAATTTCATCTTTAATCAAATTTGCATTTATTGGATCAAACCCTGAAAAAGGTTCATCAAAAATCAATAATTTAGGTCTATGTAAAACTGTCACTATAAACTGAATCTTCTGAGCCTGGCCTTTACTTAACTCTTGAATTTTTTTATTCCACCAAGCTCCTATTTCAAACTTGTCAAACCAGTATTTTAATTGTGCTTTAGCATCGGACTTAGACATTCCTTTAAGTTGAGCCAAATACAATACTTGCTCACCAACTTTCATTGATTTATACAAACCACGTTCTTCTGGCAAATAGCCAATATCCTTAATATGGTCAGAGTTTAACGCTTGTCCATCTAGCAAGACTTTACCTTCATCAGGCATTGTAATCTGGTTGATTATACGGATTAAAGTAGTTTTACCTGCGCCATTTGGACCAAGAAGCCCAAAAATACTTCCTTTTGGGACGGAAATAGATACATTATTAAGTGCTTTAAAATTTCCAAAATTTTTAGAAACTGAATCCGCTACCAACAATTCGCTCATATACTAGTTTGAATTTATCTTAAAACGTAAATATATATAAATGTAGGTCAGAATACTAAAAGTAATATCAACTATTACAAAATGGTCTAAAAAAACAAAACCCACCCTTATAAATATATAAGGATGGGAAAAAATTGCTATGAAAAAGAAAAATTATCGCCTGTTAGCACAAGCGATAATTCAAATATACTATTTTTTATGATATAGCCTTAAATTTTAAGAAAACATATCCTTTACTTTCTCAAAGAATGATTTGTCTGAACTTTCTGGTTTTGGCTGAAAATGCTCATCTTCTCGCATACTTTCAAAAAATTCTTTTTGTTTTTTGTTTAAAGTTTTTGGAGTCCAGACATTGACATGCACCAATAAATCTCCCTTTCCGTATCCATTAATACTTGGTATACCTTTACCTCTTAAGCGTAAAATCTTACCTGACTGAACTCCAGGTTCAATTTTAATACGCACTTTTCCAGAGACCGTATCTATTTCCATTGAAGAACCTAAAACAGCATCTGGTAAACTTACATACAAATCGTAATGTAAATTATCTCCTTCTCTTTTTAGAGTTTCGTGATCTTCTTCTTGTATAGCAACTAATAAATCACCTGCAATGCCATCTCCAGGAGCTGCGTTACCTTTTCCTGTGACTTTAAGTTGCATACCATCAACTACACCTGCCGGTATTTTTACACTTACAGTTTCTTCTTTAGCAACTAACCCTTGAGCATCTGCCTCAGATGGCTTTTTATTTATACTTTGTCCTGCTCCACCACAAGCTGGACAAGCACTTGCTGTTTGCATGCGTCCTAAAATGGTATTTGTAACTCTAGTAACTTGACCTTGACCATTACAATTATTACATGTCTTGTATGTCACACCATCAGCCTGAACTTTACGCTTTACTTTTATTTTTTTCTCGACACCGTTTGCAATATCTTCCAGACTAAGTTTTACACGAATACGAAGATTACTTCCTTTTACAACACGACGTCCACCGCCGCCAAAACCTCCAAAACCGCCGCCAAAGCCACCACCGAATATATCGCCGAACTGACTAAATATGTCATCCATATTCATACCGCCGCCGCCAAAGCCACCACTACCTTCAAAGGCCTGGTGTCCAAATTGGTCATAACGCGATTTTTTATCAGCGTCACTTAAAACTTCGTAAGCCTCTGCTGCTTTTTTGAACTTTTCTTCAGCTTCCTTATTATCTGGGTTTTTATCAGGATGATATTTTAATGCCATCTTACGATAAGCTTTCTTTATCTCTGCTGCAGATGCACCTTTACTTATTCCTAATATGTCGTAATAATCTTCTTTCATGTTGTATTTCCGGGAATACGGGATTAATTTAATTATTGTCCAATAACTACTTTTGGAAAACGAATAACTTTATCGCCAAGTTTATACCCACGCTCTACAACATCGATAATCTTACCTTTTAAATCAACGCTTGGTGCAGGTATCTGCGTAATTGCTTCGTGGTCATCAGCATTAAATACATCGCCTTGATTGACTTCGATTTTTGCAAGACCTTTTTGCTCTAAAGTTGAAATTAGCTTGTTATAAATAAGCAATACACCTTTACGTAATTCTTCAGCTTCTTTATCTTCTTCGATGTGCATTAAAGCTCTTTCAAAATCATCCAAAACAGGCAGCATTGAGACCATAACATCTTGACTTGCTGTTTTGAACAATTCAATACGCTCTTTTCTGGTTCGTTTTTTATAATTTTCAAACTCAGCAAATAGACGCATAAACTTGTCTTTTTCTTTTGCTAAATCTTCCTGTAATTGCTCTTCTACAGTTAATGTTTCTTCTTCAAAAGTTTCTGTTTCAGTAGCTGTAATTTGAGATTCTTCTACTTCTTGGTTTTTATCTTTTTTGCCCATTATTTTAGACTAATTTTAAATCTTTTTTTTTAATTGGCAAAAGTACTGCCAATATTAAGAAAATGTCAAAATGTCACAGATATTTTTTCTTCTGAATAAAAAGAATAAATAAAGCACCTGCTTTTCAGCAAGTGCTTCTCCTTTTTCATAGCAGTTTTTTCCTAATTATAACTTAGGCATGACCACCGTATCAATTACGTGGATTACTCCATTATCTGCAGTCACGTCTGTCGCTACGATCTCACTATAATTATTTTTTTGATCTTTAATCCAAATTTTTCCGTCTTTTGACATTACAGTTAACACTTGTCCATTAAGTCCTTTAACTTCAACCTTACCATTTCCTTTTTTTAATGCTGCTACTACATCACTAGCCATTAATTTAGCTGGCACTACGTGATATGTTAATATGTTTGATAGAACTTCTTTATTTTTTGGCTCTAATAAACTTGCTAATGTCGCTTTATCTATCTTACCAAAAGCAGCGTTTGTCGGGGCAAATACTGTAAATGGTCCTTCACCTTGTAAAGCAGAAACTAGATCCGCAGCTTTTAAAGCAGCTACAAGTGTAGAGAAATCTTCATTACCTACTGCTACATCAACAATTGTTTTTTGTGCTGTTGCTGTTGTACTGATTGTTAATGCTGTTACCATGCTAAAAATGAATACTAATTTTTTCATAATGATTTTTTGTTTATTTTTTTTTAATTATTGTTAAACAAAATTATTATATTTCATTGCTAGAAAATGTTTAAAAATACCCAATTGGCAAATGTTTAACATTATTACATCCATGATTAATTGCTTAAGAGGCTAACACATATGCTTACCAACTAAAAATTAAAACCCTATGAAATTAGCTTACATTTGCAAAAACAAACTTAATGTCATTTAAAGATTTACATATCATTAAGCCTCTTTTAAGAGCTGTAGCAGATTCAGGTTATAATGAACCAACACTTATTCAGCAACGTTGCATTCCACCTATTATAGAAAAAAAAGACGTAATTGCATCAGCACAAACTGGCACTGGAAAAACAGCTGGTTTTGCTTTACCTATTCTACAATTATTATATAATAAACAAGATGCTCCCAAACGAGGTAAAAAAGCACGTGCTTTAATTGTAAGTCCAACAAGAGAATTGGCTGTACAGATAAATGAGAACTTTAAAACTTACGCTAAATACACCAACTTACGCTCTGCTGTCTTATTTGGAGGGACTTCGATTGAACCACAAATTGACATCTTAAAAAAAGGTGTTGATATTTTAATAGCTACTCCAGGTCGTCTACTCGACTTGCATAAACAAGATTATGTCAATCTGGATTATATCGAAATATTTGTATTGGACGAAGCTGACTTAATGCTTGATATGGGCTTTATAGACGATGTCAAAAAGATTGAACGCCTTTGTCCTGAAACGAAACAAGTATTATTGTTTTCTGCTACTATACCTTTTAAAGTTGAACAATTAGCAAGCTCCATATTAAAAGACCCTCAACGTATAGATGTTACACCAAACAAATCTATAGCTAGTGACATTAGTCAAATTTTATATTACGTGCCAAAACGCAACAAAATTGAATTGTGCCTACATCTATTAAGAAATACCATAAAAGGAAATATTTTAATTTTTAGACGTACAAAATTTGGGGTTGATAAGCTTGAAAAAACATTACTTAAGAACAGTTATAAAGTTGATAGTATTCATGGTGACAAATCACAAACAGATCGTCAAACTGCACTTAACAAGTTTAAAAATGGTTATGTAAATATACTTATTGCTACAGATGTTGCAGCTCGAGGCATTGATATCAAAGAGCTTGATGCAGTCGTTAATTTCGATTTACCTAATGTTCCGGAAACCTATGTTCATCGCATAGGACGGACAGGTCGAGCAGGTAATATTGGCACAGCATACTCTTTATGCTCCGCAGACGAGAAAACGTATATTAAAAATATTCAATCATCAATCAGTGTTCAGATCCCGATTGAGGAAAACCACCCTTACCCTTTAGATCCAAAAGCAAAACCTATTGTTCACAAAAAACAAGGCAGTAAATACAAAAAAGGGCGCAAAGGTGCTGGTGCAAAAAAGAAAAAAAAGCGTTGGTATTAGATTATAATACAAATTTCCTTTTGGTATAACTCATCTAAAATTGTATTCGTTTGTTTAAGTAGGAATTTAAAAGAGGCACTTTTAAACCTGTCACAACAATTAACAAGGTTTTTTTTGTATTTCAAAAAATGTATCTTTATTTCATGCTGAAAATACTTAATTTAATCATATGCTTCTTATTTATTTTAAAAAGTGAAGCTCAAATCTCGATAAAAGATTCTGTGTCTAGGCTACCTATTTCCTATGCTTCAATTTCTTTTGGCAATGGTAATGGTATAGTTGCTGATGACAATGGTATATTTATATTCACAGAAAGAATATATCCAGATATAGACTCTCTTTTTATATCAGCTCTAGGTTATAAAGAAATTGCTATTTCTTCTAAAAAATTATCATCTCAACTATTTTTGAAACAACAAGTAAGCGAGTTAGATGAAGTTTTTATTCGTGTCACACTTGACAAAGCAAAAAATAAAAAATATAAAACCGAAAGTCTAAAACCCTACTTGGATGATGACTATTACAGATGTTGGCTTCCTACTATAGAATCTGAAATCGCTGTATTTTTCCCTAATGAAGATGACAAATTAAAACGAATATCTAAAGTAAAATTTCCTTTTGCATTAGAATCAAAAGATTGGAAAAACAGAAAACGCTCTAACAAAGAAAAGAAAAGCTTTTCTACCTTATTCAAGGTGAACATATACCTAAATAATAATGGTAAGCCAGGAAAAAATCTAAACACCAAAACAATTGTCTTTAAAGCTACAGAAAAAAATGGTGATTATTTTGAACTAGATATTGTAAGACAAAATATTTTAATGCCAGATAATGGCATATTTATATCACTACAAGTTTTGGGTTATACAGATAAAAACGGTAAGCTACTTCCTAATAAAAAATACAAAGAAATAAAGGGAAGAAATGGTATAATTAAAATACCCACTAATTTTAGACCACTTTTACCTTTTACGGATAAAATTGAAGGCCAAAGAACTTTTGTAAAACGAGTATTTATAAATGGTAATAATTGGCAAACTTTCAATCAAGATAATGGCTTTAAGTCATCATTATTAAAAAAAGGACTTAATAATTATGGCATAGGTGTTGATTTTCAAGTTTTTAAAGATTAATCCACAATCTCAAAATCAAAAAAAGTACCTGGATACGGCTCATCTCTTAGTGTAAAGTGCCACCATTCTTTGGGATAATTTCTAAAACCATATTTAGTCATTACGGCCTGTAATAACTGACGATTTTTCTTTTGTTTTTCAGATATACTAGGATAATCTACCCAAGATTGCTCTCCAAAAAAATCATAAGGACTCCCCATATCTAAAGGAATTCCTGTTTCTCTATGTGTTATTGTTAAGTCTACAGTACTACCACGACTATGTCCTGATTTACTGGCAATATAACCCTCTTTAAATAGGTGACGTTTGTTAACTTCCGGATAAAATTCTGATTTCTTTAAGGTATCATTAATTTGACGTGCCCAACGCACAAAATGATTGACTGCCCTTTGAGGTCGATAACCATCGTAAACCTTTAAACATAAATTTTGACGTTGTAAATCATCTTGAACTAATTTTAATTTCGCAGCAGAAGCTTTAGTGAGGTATAGCGTATTAGAGTTATAGCCTTCAATAGTATCACCCACAAAATTATAATCTGAGTAATATCTTAGCTCAACATTTAAATCGGGGATAACCTTAGTTACTTTAATAAAATTATCAGGGATAGTGTTTTTTTGCCGCATTGCCATAAAGACAAGAAAAACAAACAATAGAAATATGCTATTTTTGTAAAGCTTCATATTAGCTAAATTAGATAAAATTATTTATGGATTTATTTTCTAAAGAAAAACAAGAATTTCATTTACCAGATGCACATCTTATTTATATCCCGAATTCTTTTTCTATAACTGAAGCTAACCTTTATTTTAATAATCTATACAGAGACGTAGATTGGCAAGAAGACGACATTACTATTTTCGGAAAAACCTATAAACAACCTCGTCTAACCGCACTTTATGGTGAGAATAGTAAACCATATTCTTATTCTAGTATAACAATGTATCCAAAACCTTTTACTTCAGATATTATTGCTATCAAGGAAAGAGTTGAAAATCTATCAAAGGATTATTTTAATACTGTTTTATTAAATTTATACCGATATGGAAGTGATAGTAATGGTTGGCATGCTGATAACGAAAAAGAGTTGGGCAAACACCCTGTAATTGCCTCAGTTACTTTTGGAGAAGAACGTCCTTTTCATTTTAAACATCGTAGAATTAAGGAAGAAAGGCATAAACTTATGCTTCAGCATGGTAGTTTACTAATTATGAAAGGTGCTATGCAAGAGCATTGGCTTCATCAAATTGCAAAAACAAAAAAGAAAATTGGAGAGCGAATTAATCTGACCTTTAGGACTATTTTTTAGTAATTACTAAATTTATTAAAAATAAAAAACCGAGATCCCTCAATCTCGGTTTTTCTAATTTGCTTTGATTTATGCTAGTAGATTCAGGGTCTCTAAAGCCAACAACATAAAGCAAATATTTAATTAATTAATCCATTGAACTAAAAACTAATTTAGTACCCTACAAATATAATAGTGTGTTTCAATTGTGACGATTAAAAACTATATTTATCGATAAAATACATTAAATTTTAACATTTATCCTTGACAAACACTATTTTATCGATGAAATACATTGCTATTTACTATAGATTAATACACCAATACAATTTTTTAAACATGAAACGTTAATAATTATGTAACTATATTTATAATATTAAAAAGTACATTTAAAAATATGAAATCCATATTATACATATTAGTGTTACTATTCTTAAGCTTTACTTCTGCTCAGGAAAAAACATATACCGAAACTGAGATTGAGATTTCGGAATTAGTTGATGGTAGTTTAATTATTCCAGAAACTGGTAATAAAAAAGATTTAGTAATAATAATTGCTGGCTCTGGTCCTACAAATCGAAATGGTAATCAAAACTTTTTAAAAAGTAATAATCTTAAAAAATTAGCCGAGAGTTTGGCCGAAAATGATATCGCTTCTTTTAGATATGATAAACGCATTGTAAAACAAATTAAAACTGGTGAAGTAGATGTTAAGTCAATGCGCTTTGAAGATTTTGTATCTGACGCAAAAGATGTAATAACTTATTTTAAGGTTAAAAATGAGTTTTCGAATATATATATCATCGGTCATAGTCAAGGGAGTTTAGTGGGACTACTTGCACTAGACAATAACGTAACTGGTTTTATATCAATTGCTGGTGCTGGACAAGATATTGGAGATGTTATTATTGATCAGATAAATAATACTGCTAGACAGTTTTTAGGAGACACTAAAAAAGTTGTGGCAATTTTAAAAACCGGTCAAACAACAAATAAATTCCCGCCTGAACTTGCAGCAATATTCAATATAGAAATCCAACCGTTTATGATATCGTGGATGGCTTATAATCCGAGTACAATTATTGGTGAATCTAAAACACCAACGTTAATTATTAATGGTACAAAAGATCTACAAGTTTCAGTTGAAGAAGCAAAACTCCTTGCAAAAGCAAATCCGAAAGCTGAATTGAAAATTATAGAAAATATGAATCATGTATTATTTACTATCGAAGGTGATAGGTTAGAAAACTCAAAATCATATGGTGAATCTTTTAGAAAAATTAATACTGAATTAATGGATTCTATTGTGAATTTTATAAAGAAGAAATAAATACTTCTAAAATATCGTCAATTAAAAAAGCCGTTTCAATTGAAACGGCTTTTTTACTAACTAACCAACCAATCGTAATGAAAGCGTTTTTAGTATATCGGTAACCAGCCGATTATCGCATTAAACATTACACATATAAAATATCAAATGGCGTGCCAAACTTTATTTTATAAATAAATATTTTTTAATGTAACAAAATAATCTATTTGTATACTAACAAAATATATTATATTTTTATGATATCATTTTAATATCATATTAAATGATTAACTAATTAAATCAAAAAAATTATGAAAGAAGAGAAAATCATCATTCCAGCTAACGGTTACCTTATGCTATTAGTATTCCTAATACTATTCTGTGGGAGTATAGCACTTATACCTATCTATCAAACTCTATGGCCTGCTTTTGGTATTTTAGCAGCTTTAATTATAGCTTTCGGGTTTTTAATGGTTCAACCAAACGGATCAAGAGTTCTGCTTTTATTCGGAAAGTATGTCGGTACCGTAAAAAAGAATGGCTATTATTGGGTAAACCCTTTTTATACAAAAAAGAAAATATCATTGCGCGCTAGTAACTTTGATAGTGAGCGTTTAAAAGTTAATGACAAATTAGGTAATCCTGTAATGATAAGTACCATATTAGTTTGGCGTGTAGAAAACACATATAAAGCCGCTTTTGATGTCGATAATTACGAAAACTTTGTTCGTGTACAAACCGATGCTGCTGTTCGTAAACTAGCTAGTATGTATCCTTATGATAATTTTGCAGATGAAGGACATGACGAGGACATTACATTACGTTCTAGTGTTAACGAGGTAAGTACAGCTCTAGAAAAAGAAATTGACGAGCGTTTGTCTATTGCAGGAATCGAAGTACTCGAAGCGCGAATAGGATACTTAGCTTATGCTCAAGAAATCGCTAATGCTATGCTTAAGCGTCAGCAAGCAACAGCAATAGTTGCAGCAAGACATAAAATTGTAGAAGGTGCTGTCAGCATGGTAGAAATGGCAATAGAAGAACTCAATAAAAAAGATGTTGTAAACTTAGATGAAGAACGTAAAGCAGCTATGGTAAGTAACCTTATGGTTGTGTTATGTGGCGATAAAGATGCATCTCCAGTAGTAAACACAGGAACATTAAGCCATTAAAATGAATAAAAATCAAATATATAGCATTGCTATTGGTAGTACAATGGGAACAAGTATTGCCACTATTATTGGGCCGTAACTGTTAACATACCTTTGAGTTTGTTATTTGGCTCTTTAATTGGAACATTAATAGGCGTTGTATTAGCGCTAATAGTTTTTAAAGATGAAACAAAAAAGATTAGTTATGAAAGAATATAAAGTTATACAACCCAAAACAGGATTTAGAAATCGATTTCAAAATTTTGAAGACATATTAAATCAGTACGCTCGTGAAGGTTGGCAAGTGAAATTTATTGGTCAAGGCTGGTCAAGTGTTGTACTAGAGCGCGATAAAAATAGATAATCATGAGAATCTTTAAAGAAGAACAACGCTTTACACAAACATGGCTTATCATCATTATTGTTATAAGTCTTATTGTTCCGTTAGCAATCATTCTTAAAGAAATAGACAAATTATCTACATCAGAAATTATCATTTCAATTGGTACAATTATTCTAGCATCGGGATTAATTTTCCTGTTTAAACTTACGACCATAATAGACGAAAAAGGGATTCATTATAAGCTCTTTCCGTTTCACTTAAAATTCAAAACAGTTGTTTGGAATGATATTGAAAATGCTTATATAAGAACCTATGACGCAATTAGTGAGTATGGCGGTTGGGGAGTAAGAGGTGGCGCTTTATGGTATAAAGCTAAAGGCAAAGCAATTAATATCTCTGGAAATATTGGTATCCAACTCAAATTAAAAGACGGAAAAAAACTGCTAATCGGTACAAATAAAAAAGAGCAAGCACAAGATGTACTATCAACTTATAAAACACAACATCATGGCTAAGAAAAAAGCATTTGCATTACGGATAAATGAAGACATACTAAAGTCTATTGAAAAGTGGGCTGCAGATGAATTCCGAAGCACTAATGGCCAGTTAGAGTGGATGTTAATGCAAACACTTAAAAATCACAAACGCCAACCCAAACAAAAAGATAAAAAGTGACTGTTAAAGCGACTTTTTTTGTATCTCTATTTTTGTATTTTGCAGTACTAACTATTAACTATATGGAAAACGCACCTTTATTTACAAATGACGCAATAGTATTTGGACTCCTAATGTTATCATTGGGTTTTGTTTTTTACACAGAATCTATAAAAACTGGTTTTTGGTCTAAATTTTACAAAATAGTTCCTGGTTTATTTATGGCTTATATGGTTCCTGCAGTTTTAACTACAATGGGACTGATTGCACCTGAGTGGGAATTTACTTCAGAAATAGGAGAAAATGTAAAAGACAGCTCCAATCTATATTATATGTCTAGTCGTTACTTATTACCTGCAGCACTTGTGCTAATGACCTTAAGTATAGATTTAAAAGGTGTTTTTAATTTAGGCTGGAAAGCTTTAGTTATGTTTTTCGTAGGTACAGTTGGTATTGTTATTGGTGGTCCAATTGCTTTACTTTTAATAGCGCAATTAAACCCAGATTTGATCGGAGTTACAGGACCAGATGCTATTTGGAGAGGTCTCTCAACATTAGCTGGAAGTTGGATTGGCGGTGGCGCCAACCAAACTGCAATGCTTGAAATTTATGGTTACAATCAAAAACTATATGGTGGTATGGTATTCGTAGATATTGTAGTCGCAAATATTTGGATGGCAATAATCCTTATTGGTATAGGCAAACGAAACCGCTTCAATAAATGGCTAAAAGCAGACACAACAGCTATTGAAGATTTAAAAGAAAAAGTGTCTACATTTTCTGAAAGTGTAAAACGAAACCCATCTCTAACTGATATTATGATTATTGCTGCACTAGCATTTGGCGCAGTAAGTATTGCACATTTATTTGCTGGTTATCTTGCTCCTTATTTTAGTGATGTTGTCAGCGAAATAGAAGATTCAACATCACGTAATGTTTTTACATTCCTAGGTTCTAAATTTTTCTGGATGATTAGTATCGCTACATTAATTGCTGTTGGCTTATCATTTACAAAAGCAAAAAACTATGAAGGCGCTGGAGCTAGCAAATTTGGAAGCGTCTTTATTTATATTCTAGTGGCTACGATTGGTATGAAAATGGATTTAAGCTTAATTTTTGATAACGGTTGGCTTATAATCATTGGCCTTATTTGGATGACCATACATGCATTATTACTTATCGGTGTTGCAAAACTTATTAAAGCACCTTACTTTTTCTTAGCTGTAGGTAGCCAAGCCAATGTTGGTGGCGCTGCCTCTGCTCCTATAGTAGCTTCTGCTTTTCACCCATCATTGGCAACAGTTGGGGTTTTACTAGCAGTATTTGGTTATGCCGTCGGAACTATTGCAGCCATAGGTTGCACAATTTTAATGCAAATAGCTGCTGGTACTTAGTTGTTTTTTTAATCTAAAATAAGATATTTGCCTTGCTAAAAATTATAACCAATGACTTCCTTTAAAAATCTAATATATACTGCTTTTGTAATATCCTTATTTTTTTCATGCGAAAATGATAGTGACACAAATTTTACCTTAAAGGGTAATGTAAAGAATCTTAAAAAGGGAGTGCTTTACCTTCAAAAAGATGGTAAGTCTACAATTATAAATTTAGACTCTGTTGTCGTAAAAGGTGAACCAAATTTTGAACTGAAAGCAAATATTGAAGAGCCTGTTCTGTTATATCTAAAACTTCAAAAAAATGATGGTCAAGAGCATTATATCCCATTTTTTGCAGACAAAGGTATTACAGAAATAAATACCACATTAAAAGGCTTTAGCGGTACTCCTAAAATAAAAGGTTCTAAACAGCAAGTTGTTTTAGAGGCCTATCAAGAGTTAATGACTAATTTTAAAAACAAAAATCTAGACCTTTTAAAAGCTAATTTCGAAGCCGTAAAGAGAAAAGATACCACTACCACAAATTCTCTTTATAAGCAGTCAGAACGTCTTTTAAGGTTAAAATATGCCTCTACAATAAACTATGCACTTAACAATAAGAATAGTGAAGTGGCACCATATTTGGCGCTTTACGAAATCCCAAATACAAGTGCAAAATATCTAGATAGCATATACAACAACCTTACACCAGAAATCAAAGCATCCCTTTATGGTAAAAAATTAGGAAAAGTATTATCTGACTTTAAAATAGCTCAGGATAGTGTTAAGTGAGGCTTTTTGCTTAGGTTTTTACCGACTTGACTTTTGATTTTCAAAACACTAACTTCGTTTAA
>ERZ1046568.1379-NODE-1379-length-17414-cov-4.377268_pt1 | contig 17414 bp, 12 predicted proteins | sample MGYA00383092_ERZ1046568 | MGnify/ENA primary metagenome ERZ1046568 (study PRJEB29581, sample SAMEA5548362) | metagenome | biome: marine; feature: coastal; material: water | depth 1 m | study: Short-term variability in the microbial, nano- and picoplankton... | reverse complement strand
CTGGGCGTTCCGGCAACTCACGGTAGTAAGGAACCGGGTCAAACCCCATATCGCCGAGAATGCTGGAGGCCAACTCCACTTTTCCGGATGGCGTGGCAAACCCGGTCTTTCGGTACTTTCGGAAGGCCGGTGGCTCCAGCTCCATGTAGGTCGCCGTTTCAAAATCCGCAAAGGTACGTCCGCTGCGGGACAGCCGGTAATCCAGCATGTCTTCCAGGGTCTGCCAAGGAAACTCCTCTGCAAATCCCATACGATGGGCTAGATCCGTCCAAAACTGAAATGTGCTGCTGGCCTCCGCCGGGGCATCCACTACTTTCTGAGACAAAGTAAGACGCGTGGTCCAGCTCCAGCTGTCTGCCACGTGATTGCGCTCGGTGAATACATCCCCCGGCAAAACGTAGTCGGCCAGCATGGCCGTCGGAGTCATGAAAATCTCATGAGCCACAATCAACTCTTGATTCATCATCGCCTGATAAATCTGATGTTGATTGGCATAACTGAGCAGGGCGTTGTTCCCTAGGCAAAAGAACGCCTTGACGGGATAGGGCGCTTCACCGGCCATAGCCCGGAATACATTGGTGGGATTGGCCATATGGCAACCCATCACAATGTCAGCGTAAGGATAGCCCCACACTTTTTCCGTAGGCTCCTTCAGCATTTCCGCTACCCGGTAGGTAAAGGCTGGGTGGTCGTCATAGCCCAATTGCTTCTGTTTTTGCGCCATTGGCAGGCGCTCGTGCAAGGCCAGTTCAGATTCGGGAATGTAGGCTGCAGAGAATCCGCCCAAAGTTTCGCCGCCCACCACATCGAGATTGCCCGTCACCGCCCGCAAAATTGAGTGCAGACGAATCGCCGAGGTCGAAGACAACTGCTGATCGGTAATCGGCGTCCAGGGAATAACGGCACCGTCGGCGTTGGCGTAGAGGCGCGCCGCAGCGGCAATGTCTTCAGCGGCTACGCCAGTAATTTCTGCAACTCGCTCAAGGGGGTATTCATCCACACGTTGCTTGAGCGCATCGAAGCCAACACACCATTCTTCTACGAAATCTTTGTCGTACAGGCCTTCATCGAAAATGACTTTCAGCCAACCGAGGCACATGGCCGCGTCAGTGCCTGCCTTCAGGCGCAGGTGCACATCGGCGTGCTCTGCCTGATCTGATATCCGAGGATCCAGCACGATGACCTTGGCACCTCTGGCTCGGGCCGCTCGAATGGCGTTGTAGATAGGCGTCCACGAGTGCTTCCGGGGGTTATGACCGAACAGCACGATGCAGTTGGTGTTGCCGTAATCCGGCATAGGGAACCAACCATAGGTCAGTTTGTTCACCGCCGCCGTATTGCCCGCACACAGAGCCACACCGCTGATCCAGTTGGGCGAGCCCAGCAGATTCATGAATCGACGATCCAAACTGTGGGTGGTCTGGGTATTCCAACCCGAGGTCGAAACCGCGAAGGATTCGGGTCCGTACTGATTCGTAATGCCGGCCAACTTCTGGGCGATTTCATCCATGGCTTGCTCGTAGGAGATTTCCTCCCAGCGGTCTTCACCCCCCCCACCCACCCGCTTCAGTGGCTTGGTGATGCGGTCTGGATGATTGTGGATCAACGGCACCGCCGTGCCCTTGTAGCAAATCTTGCCCGCCAGCGCCGGATTGTCGTGGGCGATAACTCGGGAAACTTTGCCTTCTTCTGCCTCGGTGCGAAGCTGGCAGCCGATGTCACAAACTGTGCATACGGAATACTTGGTTTCTTTTGATGCCCCCACGACGCTTCCCCGCTTTTTGCCTTCTTGAAAATGTACCTAAATCCGCAGCCCAGCGGGAACTTTTTCGCGTCCTGTCATGGCACGGGCATAGCGCCGCACTTGCGTGTCCAAGACCTGATCTAGTTAGGCTCCGGCATTTGCGCCCGCGCTTTTGTAGCATTCTCATCATGAACAAAGCACCCGCTACCACCTCTGAAGCTGAGACCGATCTGAATACTGCCTTGCCACCTTGGCTGCTGGCTGAACTACGCTCGGACCACGCCGGCGAGTTGGGTGCGGTCATGATTTACCGAGGCATCTTATTCACATCGAAGAACCCCACGGTGCGTGACTTCGCGGCAGAGCACCTGGCCACTGAGCGAGAGCACTTGGCCTTGATTGAAGACCTGCTGGCACCCAAACATCGCTCACGCCTGCAATGGCCTTGGCGGTGGGCCGGCTGGCTTATTGGCGCCCTACCCGCAGCCATCAACAAACAGTGGGTTTTCGCCACCATCGCCACGGTGGAAACCTTTGTAGACGAACACTATACCCAGCAGCTTGACCGGCTGAACCGCACCGGTGCCAATCAAATACCCGCGCAGATTGGTGAAGTGCTGGCAGGGTGCAGGGCCGATGAGGTGCAACACCAGCAGGATGCTGCAGGGCGATTATCCGGCCCGTTATCAGCGACGTTAAAGGCATGGCTTAAACTAGTTGAGCTGGGGTCTCGTGGCGCCGTCGTTGTCGCCCGAGCCATATAATGACTGCGACTCAGGTTGTTTGGTTTAAACGAGACCTGCGCATAGACGATCATGCGGCCTTGTGCGCGGCGGCCAGTCGCGGTCCAGTGTTACCGCTGTACGTTATCGAACCCGAACTGTGGGAACAGCCCAGTTACGCAACCCGCCATTGGCAGCTAATCCGCCAGTCACTAACCGATCTTCAGGGCGCTTTGAAAACCCAAGCCGGCGAGCTGTGCGTTCGCGTTGGCGAGATAAGCTCTGTGCTCAACACGTTGCACCGGGAATTGGGCCACTTTGATCTGCTAGCCCATGAGGAGATCGGCGAACAATGGACCTTCAGTCGTGACAAAGCCGTGCTGCGATGGTGCCGAAATCAGGGCATCAACTTTTTAGAGTTCCCCCAGTTCGGTGTGTTTCGCGGTGACCACGACCGAGACGGCTGGGCAAAGCGCTGGCGCCAATTCATGACAGCACCGGTGCAGCAACTGCCAAACAACGTGGCGTGGCATCGTGCCGCAAGCGACAAAAACTGGCAGGACTGGTGTCCCGCACCGAAATTTGAACTACCGGGCTTTCAAATCCCAGACCCAGAGACAACCCTGAGTTCTTTTTTGCAGCGCAGAGGCGAGGAATATCACCAAAAGATGTCCAGCCCAATCAGCGCGGGGGACGCCTGCTCACGCTTAAGCACTCAATTGGCCTCGGGCAGGATCTCAATGCGCACTGTTGTTCAGCGCACATGGCAAGCTCAGCAATCGGTGAAATCTTGGCCCGTGTCAGAGCGGGGCACATGGCCCAAGGCACTAGCAGCTTTCCAAAGCCGGCTGCACTGGCACTGCCACTTTATGCAGAAGTTTGAAAGCGAGCCGGAACTGGAGTTTCAGAACATGGCGCGCAGTTGTGACGGCTTACGCGAGCAGGACTTCGACGATACGAAACTTCGCGCTTGGCAAACCGGACAGACCGGCTACCCCTTTATCGATGCCTGCATGCGCTATCTGATTGAGACGGGTTGGATCAATTTCCGTATGCGCGCCATGTTGGTGTCCTTTGCCTCTTACGATTTGTGGCTGCATTGGCGGCACTCTGCCGAGCACTTGGCCAACCTGTTCATCGACTTTGAACCGGGCATTCACTACCCCCAAGTGCAGATGCAGTCTGGCACAACGGGCATCAATACCCTGCGTATTTACAACCCTGTGAAACAATCCATGGATCAAGATCCTGAGGGGGATTTCATTCGACACTGGGTGCCGGAATGCGCCGGCTTCGACAACTTAAGGATTCACGCGCCTTGGGAGGCAACCCCAATGGAACAGATAGCCGCGGACTGCGAGATCGGCAAGCACTATCCGGCCCCCATCGTGGATCATTTAGAGGCCGTGCGATTTGCCCGGTCTCGCTTTGCCGAAGTTCGCAGCTCCACTGCGGGCAAGGCAGATAAGCGCTCGGTAATGCAGCGGCACGGATCCCGCAAAAACGTTAAGCGACGTCCGACAAAAAACGGCTAACTCGCTGACACTCAAGGCCGTGGTCTGTGGGGCGAAGAATCCGAGTGAAGGACCCAAATGAAGGCCAACCAGTCGCGATAAGTACTCTCCATACCCGACAGCAGGACAGACCCTGGCAAAAGCCCGCAACGCACCAAAATAGAAGCGTATGCACACTTATTGTGCGCATCTCCACTAATCCTCCATTTTTTAAATCGCACTACTGAAAGCCAATCAAGCACAGACAAGACCTACCCATCACAAGATGGTCGGACTTTTTATATATTAATATCAATTAGTTATACAAAAATTCGACTCGATACCGCCAGCCAAGCGCACTGAGGCACCAGCACTCTGATTCAAAACGCGGCAAATTCAGTGATATCAACTTTCACGACACATTCATTTTGCTAGCCCTACTCTCAAGGGGCTTGAAAACGTCTCAATATTGTCCCGCTTTGTTAAGCACAGCGGCTCGGCAAACGATCGTTTTCTCGCAGAAACGGTTTTCCCGCAGTCGAGTACTCGGTATCGACACACTGAAAAGGAAGATGCAGTTGGCTGGTGTTCACAGAACTCCTGCGCCTCTCCTGGCAACTCAGCAATGGGCTGCTGGACAGTAGAGGTCGTTGAGGCCTGTGAAAGCGGGTGCGCTGGTCGGTTGATAACTTAACGTTAAGGAGAGAGGAATGTTAGACCCACAAGATTATGTAGGCGTCACTTTCTGGATTATTTCGGCAGCCATGGTTGCCGCTACCTACTTTTTCACTGTTGAACGCGATCGCGCTGTTGGCAAGTGGAAAACTTCATTGACCGTTGCCGCCATGGTGACCGGTATCGCAGCGATTCACTACTTCTACATGCGTGGTGTGTGGATCGAAACCAATGCCAGCCCAACCGTATTCCGATACGTTGACTGGCTGTTAACCGTACCCCTGCAGATCGTCGAGTTTTACTTGATTCTCGCAGCCATCGCCGTGGTTCGCGCCGCGTTGTTCTGGAAGCTTATGATCGGCTCACTCGTGATGCTGATATTTGGCTACCTGGGTGAAGTTGGTGCCATGGACTACTGGATTGCCTTCATCATCGGGATGGCAGGCTGGTTGTATATCATCTATGAGATCTTCATCGGTGAAGCTAGCCAAATCAGTGCCTCTCAAGGTACTGCCGCAAGCCAAGCTGCGTTCAACGCACTACGCATCATCGTAACCGTTGGTTGGGCCATCTACCCAATTGGCTACGTGTTGGGTGCTGGCGCCGAAGGCGCTGCTGGTCTGAACATTGTTTACAACCTTGCTGACTTCGTTAACAAGATTGCATTCGGTGTTGTAATTTGGGCCGCTGCTACGTCCTCTTCTGAGAGCGCGTAACAACTCGAGCCTAACTTGGTGGGTGAGCGCTTGCTCACCCACTAGGTACCAACAGAAAGGGGCCAAATCTGCGCCCACCCAATCACTTCGAAGCGAACCTAACGGGAAAGCAATGCCTAGCTCTCTTATCGCCAGTACTTTAGAGCAAACGATTCGCCACTACGGCGAGGACGCCAATGCACTGACCGTCGCGGCCAAACATCACTTTTCCCGGCCCGGCAAGCGAACGAGAGCCAAACTTCTGTTTGCAGCCTCTCCCCTGACCAAGAATTCTCTAGCGCTGATTCACGCAGCCGCTGCCGTGGAACTGATTCACGAAGCCTCCATCGTTCACGATGACATCCAAGACCGTACCGAATACCGGCGCGGCAACAAAACCGTCTGGCACAAGTTTGGTGCCAACACGGCCCTGCTTCTGGGCGACCACTTGGTGGCCTGTGCCTTCAAAGCCATTGCCGAAGCCCCAAACGTCGATTCAATTCGAGGGGCCTTGATCACGACGTTATCCGCAGCCGTTAGCCGGGCTGCTTCCGGCCAACATTTACAGCTGACCAACCATGCCTCCGGTGATTTTTGGTCGTTTTACTACGATGTCGCAATCAACAAGACCGGCGCTCTCATTGCTCTGCCTTTGCAACTTGCAGTCCTTTTGGAAAGCGGTCAATGCGCCAGCGTGACTTCGGCGGCCCAATGCGGTGAGCAGCTTGGTCTGGCCTATCAGATTCTCGATGACTTAAAGCCCTACGCCACGCCAGACAGTCTGGCCAGCCACGAAGACTTCGTTAACGGAGTGATTACGGCACCTGTGGCGGCATGTAACGAGTTGTTCTCACGAAAAGATCCGATCCAGTCCTTAATCGACCATGCCGACCGGCGTGCACTCGCGCTTCGGCTCTGTCAGCGCTGGCTTAATGAGGCTTTGATGCATGCGCGTCACAGCGCCGCACTGCTGCCAGAACATTGCGCAGTGGTCGTTGAGGCGTTTATAAAACAACAGCTCACAACAGCTCCGGCTACAACGCGCCAGACAGACAATTTCAAGCCTTGGCGTGAACGTCAGGCCAATTCCGCAAGGGTCGAAGCAGTATGAGCGAGCATGTCCTTGTGATCGGCAGCGGTTTTGGTGGTCTTGCCAGTGCATTGCGTGCTCGCAGTATGGGTTTTGAGGTCTCCGTAATCGAACGCCTAGCCCAACTCGGCGGCAGAGCCCAAACTTTTACCCAAGACGGCTTCGTCTTCGACGCCGGCCCCACGGTGATTACCGCTCCCTTTCTATTTGATGAGCTGTTCGAACTGTTTGACCGCCGCATCGAGGACTACGTGGAAATTCTGCCGGTAACGCCTTGGTACCGATATGAGTTCAACGACGGCACCCATTTGAACTACGGCGGCAGCGTTGAAGATACCCTGCGAGAAATCGAGCGCATCAACCCCGACGATGTAGAGGGCTACAAAAAGCTTCTGGCCCATTCGGAGAAGATCTTTGACGTGGGCTTCAGCCAACTAGCCCATGTACCTTTCAACAAATTTTGGTTCATGCTCAAGCAAGTACCGGACCTAATTCGGCTGGGCTGCTATCGCACAGTTTGGCAGTTCACTAAACGCTACCTGAAAGACGACAGACTGCGTCGGGCCTTCAGCATTCAACCCCTACTGGTTGGCGGCAACCCATTTTCCACTACCAGCATTTATTCGCTGATTCACTATTTAGAGCGGCGTTGGGGTGTCCACTTTCCCCGGGGCGGAACCGGTGCCTTGGTACAGGCTCTGGGCAAGTTGATGCGAGAGCAGGGCATCGATATCCAGCTGAGCAAGAGCGTGAGCCAAATTAACATCGAAGATGGGCGCGCCACCGGTGTGCTTTTAGATGACGGTACCACCCTCACTGCAGATCGAATCATCTGCAACGGCGACCCAGCGTTTACCTACAAAAACTTGATCGACAAGGCCCATCGCAGAACCTGGACCGACAAACGTATCGACGGTCTCAAATACTCTATGGGCTTGTACGTTCTGTACTTCGGTACCGACTGCAAATACGAGGATGTGGAACACCACACCATCATCTTCGGCGATAGCTATCAAGAATTGCTGCAGCGCATCTTCGATGGCGGCGAAGTAGGCGATGACCTAAGCCTGTATTTGCACCGACCCACTGCTACCGATCCTGCCCTGGCACCGGCGGGCAAGGATGCATTCTACGTGTTGGCTCCGGTACCGAATCTACAGCGGGACGATTGGGGCGAGGTCAAAAACCAAGTCAAAGAGCGGGTGCTGGACATTTTAGAGGCCAAGGTGCTGCCAAACCTAAGAGACCACTTAGAGGTGTGCTTCGACTTCGACCCAGACGACTTTGCAGCCCAGTATCAATCCCAATGGGGCGCTGGTTTCTCCATAGCCCCCATCTTTACTCAGTCGGCGTTTTTCCGTTTTCACAATCGTGCCGAGGACTTCAAGAACCTCTATTTCGTCGGGGCTGGCACCCATCCTGGTGCTGGAGTGCCCGGCGTCCTCAGTTCCGCTAAAGTCGTCGAACAACTTCTTCTAGAGGACTCACCATCTACCGTTCCGGACATGCAATGTCAGACCAGCTAACCAAGGCAAAGACCACCTTCAACGCTCACGCCAAAACATTTTCTTTGGCGGCGCGATTTTTACCCCAACAACGTTATGACGCCGTTGCGCGTCTGTACGCCTTTTGCCGGGAACTCGACGATTTGGCGGACGCAGAACCTGCCGGAATCAACCACGAAACACTGCTGAGCATACGACAAGACATTTGCGCGGGTACCAGCCTAAATACCGATGTGTCGGACATGCTGGAGCTGCAGCATCAATTTGAAATTCCCACGACACTGCTGCTGGATTTCATAGATGCCCTGATTGACGACCAGTACCCGAGACAACTCAAGGACATCGATGAACTGGTCCGTTTCGCCTATGGCGTAGCCTCGACGGTGGGTCTGATGATGTGTCATATCTTCGGCGTCAACGACAAACGCGCCCTCCCCTTTGCCGTGGACCTGGGCGTTGCCATGCAAATGAGCAACATCGCTAGGGACATACTGGAGGACGCTCAGCGCGGTCGAATCTATGTACCCGCTGACCTACTGCCAAGCCCGGTGACCTGCCAAGGGCTGCTAGCCGGGGACGAAGACCACAGGCACAGCGCCTACAAAGGCGCCCTTCGCCTGCTCAATATCGCCGATGAGTATTATACCAGCGCCACCATGGGCTACGGCTATCTACCACGCTCGGTGCGCCATGCCATCAAGGTAGCCGCGCGCCTCTACCAGGCCATTGGCGAAAAGATTGTGGCCAATCCCGACAGCTACTGGCAGCAGCGCACGGTGGTTGCCCGGGAACACAAATGCCGTTTGATCGCCGATCTGTTTCTGCAGCGGTTACGGGATGGGTCTAGCACGCTCCTCATCGGCAAGGTCGAACACCCAGACTATTTGCATCAAGCCTTAGATCAACGGCGTTTTACCGCCTGATCCCAATGACCCAAACCACTGCCGGTCAAACCGACCTCGATGTTGTCATCCTCGGCGGCGGCATGGCCGGATTGTCTCTGGCCTGCGCCATTGCACAGGACGAGTGCTCTCACCAAGATTTAAAGGAAACTTCACGACGAAGCCCACAACGTACATTAGTAATCGAGCCGCGAAGCGTCTATCGCCAAGATAAAACCTGGTGCTATTGGCAGCAGGACCCTACACCCTTCGACGAGGCCATTACCCATCGCTGGCAGCGTTGGACGGTAAGCCATGGGGGACAGACTCAACTGTGCAGCAGCGCCCAAACCCCCTACGTCCGAGTGGACAGCGGTCAGTTTTATCGTATTGCTCAGCAGATTTTGAGTGCTTCGCGCTCGGTGACTCTGAGTTTAGGAGAGCAAGCGGAATCGCTAGAAGCAGACAGCCGGGGTGTTTTCGTTAACAGTACAGCCGGTGATCTACGCGCTGGATTAGCTATCGACACCCGGCCCACACCCATCCCAGAGGGCGTGCTGCTGCAGCACTTCATGGGCTGGGAAATTCAGACTGATCATGACGTATTTGACCCAACCACCGTCACGCTCATGGACTTTGCCCCAGCATCCAAGGACATTCACTTTTACTACGTCCTGCCATTTGACCGTCGGCGTGCGCTGGTAGAAACCACGCATTTCTCCATGACCCGGTTAGATGAAGAAACGTATACCCGTGAGCTAAAAAACTATTTAAAAGCGCGCTATGGTTTGGATCATTGGCGTATCTCGCGAACAGAACAGGGCGTGATCCCAATGCCTCGCCAAGCGCCTAATCTCAAACGCCGGGCGCACCAGCGCATCATTCCCATGGGCCTACACGCGGACACAACAAAGCCGTCGACAGGATATTGCTACCCTCACGCTCAAGACCAGGCTCGACGGCAAGCCCAGGCGCTGTCATCTGGCGCCAGCGGCGCGGCGGCCAGCGCAAGGTCGGATCTGGGCCGCTGGTTCGATGCGGTTTTCATTGGTTTTTTAGAGCAGTACCCAGAACAAGCCGGGGCGACCTTTTTGCGACTTTTTCAGCAGGTGCCCAGCGATGTGCTGATACGATTCCTGACGGACAAGGCTCGCTTTGGCGACTATCTTCGGGTCATGCTCGCATTACCAAAGATCACGTTCATCAAACAAGCGTTACGACATGTTAGTGGCGCTTAAACCTTTTCGTGCTTTCCTGGCGGCGTGTCTGTTGGTCAGCGCCCTTGCACTCCTACTTGGCTCGGCCCACGCAGGCCTCATAGCCGGGCTGTGTCTGCTGATTTTAATAGCAGGCCTTCCCCACGGCGCTTTCGATCTGTACATCATGGCCTATCGCTATCAAGGCCAAACCCTCAGTCTAGCCATAGGCGTCTACCTCGGCTTGATCGCACTAACGGTTTTGGTCTGGCTATTTCTGCCGCTTGTGTTCCTGACCGGCTTCTTAGCCTATTCCGCCTATCACTTCGGTGATTCGGACTGGCCCGGCACCAGCCTTGGGCAAAAACTGGCTTGGGGCGTGTCCATCGTGGGGCTGCCTTGCCTAATCGCCTCGAACCAGGTCGCCCCGCTGTTTGAGACCATCACTGGCCTTCCAGACCTTAGCCGCTTCACAGCTATTGCCGGCCTACTGGCGATCCCCGCTTGTCTATTGTCAGGCCTGTCTTGGATGATGCGCCGGCAATCTCAGTCTGATCAGGCTAGTGCTCAGTTACCGACCACCACTGCCAGCGGACTGCTGCTTCTATGCTATGCATTGGCTTGCGCCTTGAGCGGCCCCTTGGCGGCCTTCGCCTGCTACTTCGCCTGTCTGCACGGGCCATTTCATCTGGACCGGTGGCAAAAGCGAATCGCACCGCCGTCGAATCTTGGTATTTACGCCCTCTCGACGCTGGTCATTGGTTGCGTTGGTGCTTTGGCCTTTTGGCTTCCAGCAAATATCGACTCTTCCGCCAGCACGTTGGCAGCACTGGCAGATCAACTGGACAGTTCCGCCCTAGAGAAGTCCGTCCTAGACGATTCGGTTCTACGCTATACCTTCGTGGCCCTAGCCGCTCTAACAGTGCCTCATATGACCCTGTTGATGCTGGCCAAAAGGTAGCGGCTAACTAGCAGGCGCGCTCAGACGAAACACTGCAAAACCGTCCTTGGCTTCTTCTAACGAGGGGAGACCCGCCACGATGTCGGGATAGTTAGGCCGATACTTATCCTTGTAGGCCGTCACAATATCCGCCAGATTTTCCGCCGTTCGATTGGCTTGCAGGGCGTAGGTGTTGCCCTCTAGACGCATGGAAACGAGACCCTGATCGCCGATCCGCTGGACCCAACCACTGTCCGCGTTGCCCACGACATAAATAGTGCCTTCTACCTGTATGAGCCAGATGACTACCACCCGAGCTGGAGTCCCCGGCACCTTCAGCAAGATCTCGTTAACGCCCGAGGTGTCCGGCCACTCGTTGGGGACTGGTGTTTCCTTACCCCCAATAAAAAACCCCGGCACGGGACCAATGGGTGCGACAAAAACAAACAAAACGGCCAAAACCAGAAAAGCTGACAAGAGCTTGTTGCGTAACGTCATGATTCCCCCTAACGCTGTATGTCGACGGCTTAGTTGCCAATCATCATGCGCCCTGCCGTCTTGAATGAAAATAGTGGCCCTTGACTTGAGAGTTTCGATAGCGATGCTTTGAGAGCGGCGCAACAGCAAAGAATAAAGGGCAGACAACCATGACCGACCACAACTACTCCACAGCGAACTGGAATCAGCCGCCCCATAACCGCCACAGCTTTCAGCACATGTCGGATCTGTTTACCACGGCGAGTATCTACAAGGGGGATGGCCAAGCCAGTCCGCTGGAAAGCCAGCTTACGGATCTTAGTCAAATTCCCTATCCAGTCGGGGGCGGCCGAACCGAGCCCCTTCAGCACTTTCTTGATACCACCTACACCGACGCCTTTTTGGTCCTGCAGCACGGCGTTATCCTGACCGAGGAATATCGCAACAACATGCAGGCCAATACCCCCCACCTGCTGAATTCCGTATCCAAGTCATTTGCCGGCATGGCCGCGGGCATTGCTGTTGAGGATGGCACCTTAGATCCAAGCCAGCGGGTCAGCCATTACCTGCCGGAACTAAACGATAGCGCCTTTCGCGACACCACCGTGGCCAACGCATTGAACATGACGGCTGCGGTGGCCTACTCCGAAGACTACGACAGCCCCTTGGACGACTTTTGGCATGAAGCCGCCGTGGTGGGCTGGCGGCCTGATCTACAAGCCACGGAGTCTCCCCAGTCGCTGCTGGAGTATTGCCAACGACGCAGTCAAACAGAGCAGCAAGAGGGGGAGCACTTTCACTACCGCACGGTACTCACCAATCTCTGTGCTGGCTTCATCGCCAAGGCCACCGACACGCCCTTTGTGGACTTTTTAACTCAGCGGCTTTGGCAGCCCTTGGGACCACAGGCCGACGCCAATGTGGTGATTGACCCCGCCGGGGCACCCTATATGGGCGCGGGCATGAGCGCTTGCGCTCGGGATCTGGCGCGATTTGGTGAAATGCTCAGACACGACGGCTATTACAATGGCAGCCAAATTGTGCCGGAAAGCTGGGTCAGGCAAACCCGTGAGGGCACGCCTGAGCTAAAGCGCTTATTCGCTGCCAGCGACTACGGCCCCATGTTGCCCAGCGGCCATTACAGCAATCAGGTATGGGCGGACCCCGGCGCCAGCGAGATCCTGTGCATAGGCATCCACGGCCAGACCATCTACGTTAACCGCGATAAGCAGTTGGTTTGCGTCAAACTGTCTTCCCAGCCATCGCCGGCTGATCTAACCCTCTACGCGGCCACCTATCGAGCACTGCGAGCCTTGGCTGGCCAGCTTTAGCCGGCCAGTGGAGGAATCTGAATGACCCATACACCACCCAATTCTGCTGACGTCGTGATCATTGGCGGAGGCATCGTCGGTTGTTCCATTGCCTACCACCTAACTCAGCTTGGGGTCAGCGATGTGGTACTACTGGAACGTAAAAAACTCACGTCCGGCACCACTTGGCACGCGGCAGGCTTGGTCGCGCAACTACGCGCCTCACAAAATATGACGCGATTGGCGCAATATTCAGTGGAATTGTTTGCCGAGCTAGCCCAGCAAACCGGACAAGAAACCGGCTATCAGCAAACCGGCTCCATGACCCTAGCCCTGCACCCAGAGCGCCTTGAAGAACTGAAGCGTCAGGCCACTATGGCCAATGCCTTTGGTGTCGACTGTGAACTCATCGACGCGGATTTTGTTCACCAACAGTGGCCGGGGATTGAAACGGGAGATCTTTGCGGCGGGGTTTACCTGCCCGGAGATGGTCAAACCAACCCGGTTGATACCACGCTGTCGCTAGCCAAGGGCGCTCGTCAGGGCGGCGCCGAGATATACGAAGACACCTTGGTGGAACGTCTGGCCATTGAGCACGGCAAAGTCATTGGGGTTTATTTGCATGGCGGCCAGTTGCTGCGGGCCAAGCAAGTAGTTCTCGCTGGCGGTATGTGGTCTAGAGAATTTGCCGCCCAGCATGATATCCACCTGCCTTTGCACGCAGCCGAGCACTTTTATTTAGTGACCGAACCCTTGCCTGCCTTCGATAAAATGCGGCCCACCTTACGAGTGCCCGATGAACAGGCTTATTTCAAATTCGATGCAGGCAAGCTGCTGCTGGGTGCCTTCGAGTTACGAGCAAAGCCTTGGGGCATGGGAGGTATTCCCGAAGACTTTTGCTTCGATGCCCTGCCCGATGATTTCAATCACTTTGAACCCATTCTGGAAACCGCCATCCGGCGCTTTCCAGAACTGGCCGACGCCGGAATTAACCTGTTTTTCAACGGCCCCGAAAGTTTTACCGTAGACGACCGGTACCTGTTAGGGCCGACCCCGGAAGTAGATAACCTATTTGTCGCCTGTGGTTTTAACTCTATAGGCATCCAGTCGTCAGGCGGAGCTGGCAAGGTGTTGGCTCAATGGATGCTAGACGGCCAACCGCCTATGGACTTGTGGGATGTGGATGTCCGTCGCACCTTTCCGTTTCAGAGTGAGCCGAGCTTTTTACGGGAACGCACAACCGAAACTCTGGGGCTGCTGTACGACATGCATTGGCCCCATCGCCAGTACGCTACCAGTCGCAATAGCCGCCTTAGTGTGCTCCACGAAAGTACGCTTGCTCATGGCGCCGTCATGGGCGAACTGGCGGGTTGGGAGCGACCCAATTGGTACGCGCTGGATGAAGCAAGGGCCTACCAGTACACCTACGGCAAGCCCAATTGGTTCAACGCCTGCCAGCGGGAATGCGACGCGGTGGCGAATGACGTCGCGCTGTTCGATCAGTCCAGCTACCCGATTTTTTACGTTGAAGGCCGGGAGGCTCTCAACTGCCTACAGCACATTTGCGCTAACGATGTGGATGTCCCCGTGGGCAACATTGTCTATAGCCAGTGGCTCAATGATGCTGGGGGCATAGAAGCCGATGTCACCATCACACGAGTGGATAACCAGTCCTACATGGTCGTCAGTGGGTGCGCGAGCGAACGCCGGGACTTATTTTGGCTGCGCAGGCACGGCAGCAGCTTCCAGTGCACGATCACTCAGATGCATGATACCGCCATCATTGGAGTTATGGGTCCGCGATCCACCGAGCTTTTAGCCAACATTTGCCGCGCCCCTGAGCAAGTAGGCGGAATCGATTACTACACATCCACAATTCTGGACGCTAGGAATATCGAGTTTCGCGCCAATCGCTTGAGCTATGTGGGTGAACGTGGGTATGAACTTTACGTAGCCAGGGACAAAGCCCCAGCGCTTTGGCAGCACTTGGTCACTGCTGGGGAACCGTTAAATCTAAAACCCGCGGGCTTTCACGCCATGAACGCCTGCCGTATGGAAAAAGGCTACCGGCACTGGGGCGATGACATCCATGACCACATCACTCCACTGCAAGCGGGCTTAGGGTTTGCCGCGTCCCGGAGTAAAAGCGCCTATCTGGGTAAGGCTGCCATTGATCCTCAACGGGGCACCCAGAATAGAAGGCTGGTGAATTTGGCCATCGACGCGCCAAATCCGCCGTTTATGCTTCACGACGAGCCGGTTTTTCGAAACAGCGTCTTAGTGGGGTTGACCACATCGGCAGCGTGGGGACACCGGGTCGGTAAGAGCTTGGCCGTCGCAGACATTTCACATTCCGATGGCGTTACTGCTGACTGGATAAAACAAGGCCACTTCGAAGTGGAAGTGGCCTTGAAGCGCTACCCCATCACTGTGCAGCTGGGCGCCTTTTACGACCCCAAGGGTGAGCGCATGAAGGATGCCCAAAGTTCCTGAGTTAGGCACCCAAGACACCGGCCACCGCTGCTACCACAGGTCGTACTTTTGCAGCTCGGCACGTCCTACTACCATGTGGTGCACCTCGTCGGGACCGTCGGCAAAGCGCAGATGCCGCATGTCTGTGTACATGGTGGCCAATGGGGTCCACTGAGAGATACCCGTGGCGCCGTGCATCTGAATCGCCGCGTCGATGATCTCGCACACTTTTTCCGGCACCATGGCTTTTACCGCGCTGACGTAGACTCTGGCCTCTTTGTTACCCAATACATCCATGGCCTTGGCTGCCTGCAACACGGCCAAGCGCATGGCATTGATCTCAATGCGCGCTCGAGAGATTACCTCAATGTTCTTACCCAGCTTGGCGATGGGTTTGCCGAAGGCCACACGGGTGCCCGAGCGCTTCACCATCAATTCCAGTGCCTTTTCCGCCTTGCCGATGGAGCGCATGCAGTGATGAATGCGTCCCGGTCCCAGACGCACCTGAGAAATCTCGAAGCCGCGCCCTTCGCCCAAAAGAATGTTTTCTTTTGGCACCCGCACGTTGTTAAAGCGAATGTGCATATGACCTCTGGGAGCATGGTCTTCACCAAATACCTGCATGCCCTCTAAAATTTCTACACCCTCGGTATCCGTTGGGACCAGTATTTGGGACTGCTGGCGGCTTGGCGCCGCATCCGGACTGGTTTTGACCATGGTGATCATGATCTTGCAGCGCGGATCCCCTGCACCACTGATGTAGTACTTTTCACCGTTGATGACCCAATCATCACCATCCAACACCGCTTGGGTGCTGATGTTTTTTGCGTCTGACGATGGCAGTGCCGGCTCAGTCATGGCGTAAGCAGAGCGAATTTCGCCGTTCAACAATGGCTTGAGCCACTGCTCTTTCTGCTCAGGCGTGCCCACACGCTCCAACACTTCCATGTTGCCGGTATCCGGCGCGCTGCAGTTTAAAGTTTCTGATGCCAAGGGCACTTTGCCTAGCTCTGCGGCGATATAGGCATAATCCAGATTGGTCAGACCCTCCCCGGTGTCAGCATCGGGTAGGAAGAAGTTCCAAAGGCCCGATTCCTTCGCCTTGTTTTTTGCTACTTCCAACAGCTCCAGCTGACGCGGGTGCCAGCTCCAGCGATCGGTCTTTTCGTTGTTCAGGGCGTAAAACTCTTCAACAATAGGCTCAACGTTTTCGGCGATATGGCGCTGAACTGCGTCCATTAACGGCTGTGCCTCAGCAGACATGGCTAACTCAAACAGATCACTGTCCAAATCTACGGCGTCACTCATCCTTCCTCTCCAGTTGGTTTTGTTAGTCATTTTGTACCTGCTGTTCCACTCGGGAACAAGAGCCAGAACAAGGGCATGCACAAGACAAAGCGCTGAAAATACTGTCGTGCTACATTTAGGTGGTCGTAACTTTTATTAACATTCCTGGGGGGGAACATGATCGACTTTACAATTCCGGAAGAAACCAAGGCCATCCGCGACAAGGTTAGAGCCTTCGTACAAAGCGAGTGTCACCCAGCCGAAGAAACCTGCACCGCTGATAACTTTGACGAAACCCTTGCCGCCCTGCGCAGCAAGGCTCGAAGCCAAGGCCTATGGTGCCCGTTTATTCCAACCGAGCATGGCGGAATGGGCTTGCGGCCGCTGGCCAATGCCTTAGTGCAAATGGAGTTAGGCGAAAGTCATCTGGGCGCGTTGTCTCTCAATACCCAAGGGCCAGACGATGCCACCATGCTGACCCTGCTAGAGCACGGCACAGACTTCCAAAAAGAAAAATTCTTGAAGCCATTGCTCAATGGCGAAAAACGCATCTGCTATTCCATGACCGAGAAAGCAGCGGGCGCAGACGCTACGGGTATGCAAACCACCGCAGTACTCGAGGGTGACGAATGGGTGCTAAATGGCGAAAAGTGGTTTAGCTCGTCGGCTAGCGTGGCTGACATCGCTGTGGTGATGGCAAAGACCGACCCGGATGCGCCTCGCCATGAGCAATACAGTACCTTTATTGTGGAACTGCCGAATCCCGGGTACGAGATTGTTCGTAACATCGAAACCATGCAACCTCACTCAGACCTAGGACTGAAGCTGGGTGGCAGCCATTCAGAGATCAAGATCGAAAACCTACGAGTGCCTAGAGACAACATTCTGGGAGGTCAGGGCCAGGGTTTTAACATGGGCCAGCACCGT
>ERZ1046568.1376-NODE-1376-length-17448-cov-6.950440_pt1 | contig 17448 bp, 7 predicted proteins | sample MGYA00383092_ERZ1046568 | MGnify/ENA primary metagenome ERZ1046568 (study PRJEB29581, sample SAMEA5548362) | metagenome | biome: marine; feature: coastal; material: water | depth 1 m | study: Short-term variability in the microbial, nano- and picoplankton... | reverse complement strand
TCGCCTTTAACAAAACCCACAGAAAAATATCCATTGTATTTATACGAAGACAATAAGCTGTATTTAAAACCAGCTAGTATAAACTCAAACATTAGCGTTTCTTATGTCAAAAAACCAGCTGATGTTGTATGGAACTTTACTATACCTGAAGGGCAAAACTATTACGCATACGACGCCGCTAACTCTACAGACTTTGAGTTAGATGTATCAGAGCAACCAGAAGTAATCATAAAAGTATTATTGTATGCTGGAGTTGTAGTTAAAGACTATCAAATAGTTCAACTAGCTGCTCAAGAAATACAATCAGAAGAAATAAATCAAAAAAGCTAATAAACTATGCCTACACCTAATGGAGGTTTAATAACCGAAAACAATCGCCAATATTACGCAGGAGCACAGAGCTTTTTATCAACAGCTAGCCAAACAATTTTTGGCCCTACTACATTTGATACGGATTTAGTTTTTGGAAGTTACAATCCTCTAGAAACTAACTACGCTTTAAATAACTTTAAACTATATACAGCAGCACCCGGTGATTTAGTTTACACAGAGTATGTAGCTGAGTATACTGTTGTAAACAATGTTATAACTTTTACCACAGGACTAGCTGAAAACACTTCAGTTGCTGTTCAATTAAAATCACTTGAAGGTGGTAATTATGGTAATAGAGACGCTTATGGTAACACTGTAGAGGAAAATTGGGGCTCATATTCATATACAAAACTAGATGATGTTATAACAAACTTTATGGTTGCTTATGTTGGTACTGGTAAAATTATATCTGATGTTAAAAGAACAGATGTAGTTTTCTTTGCTAAAAGAGCAATGCAAGAGTTTAGTTATGATACATTGAAAAGTGTAAAGTCTCAAGAATTAACTATACCACCTAGCTTAAGCGTGCCAATGCCTCAAGATTATGTAAATTATGTAAACATGTCTTGGGTCGATAAATCTGGTATTAAACATATTATATACCCTACTACGCTAACAAGTAATCCTTATGAAAATCCTTTACAAGATGCTCAAGGTATACCAACGCAAGATAACTTTAACGACAATACTCAAGGTACATCGCAAATAGAACAGCGATGGGACACTAATGGTATTGGAGTTATAAACAATCAAATACAAGACGGATCACCTGTTTGGGCTAACATATACGGTGGTGGTTTTGGTCAAGGTTTTGCTTGGAATAGTGGTTTTTACGGCATACAACCTGAGGTCAGTCAAATTAATGGTTGGTTTACAATAAACGAAAGAGAAAATAAGTTTTCTTTTTCAAATGATTTAGTTGACCGCTTAATCATTTTAGAGTATATTTCTGATGGTTTAGCGTATGATCTAGATACTAGAGTGCCTAAGATGTCAGAAGAAGCCTTATATGCTTATATTTTACATGCTATAGTTTCTACTAGAGCGAATCAACCTGAGTACCTAGTACAAAGATTACGTCAAGAAAAAAGCGCTAAACTAAGAAACGCTAAAATAAGATTATCTAATATCAAGCTAAATGAGTTTATACAAGTTATGCGAGGTAAGTCTAAATGGATAAAACACTAAAATTAAATGGCTGAAATTAAAAATACTTTTCTAAAGTCTAAGATGAATAAAGACTTAGACGATAGATTACTACCAAATGGTGAATATCGTGACGCGCAGAATATATCTGTAGGTAAATCAGAAGACGCTGATGTAGGTGCTTTAGAAAATATTATAGGTAACGCTAATGTTACTATTAATCTTCCTTATTCTAGTGACTGTGAGATAATAGGTTATTATGTAGACAAAATAAACAATAGAGTTGTAACTTTTGTCACTAATTACACTGATCCTGATCCTAATAATCCATCATATGTTTATGATGAAAACAATTACAATAGCGGTAATTACGAATGCCATATATGTGTTTTTAATCAAAATACTGATACTTACTCTAAAATTTTAACTGGTGATTTTTTAAATTTTTCAACAACAAATAAAGTTCTAGGCGTAAATATTATAGAAGAAATGTTGTTTTTTACTGACAATAGAAATCAACCAAGAAAAATAAGTTTAGATAGAGCTTTAGAAGCTGTAAGTGAAGGTTCTGAATATTATACTTCTGAATCACAAATATCTGTAGCTAAATATAACCCATACGATTCAATAAAATTAATAAAGAAAACTACTAGTGTAACATCACAAGCTTCTTCTAGTAGTAATATAATTACTTTTTCTAGTTTTAATAACAAAATAGAGGTTGGAATGGTGGTTGTAGCTAAAAATTCAGACGCTAGTGTAGCTATAGAAGGCTCTGATTATGTTACTGTTAATACTGTTAGTTCTACATCACCGTACGACGTAACTTTAAAAACCCAAGTAGGAGCAACAACTACTTTAGTAGATGCTAGTGTAACTATAGATGCTGGTGGCACTGTTACATTTTTAAAATCAACAATGACAAACCAAGAAGATAATGTTTCTTGGCCTGGTGATCCTGATTTAATAGAAGATAAATATATTAGATTTTCTTATAGATTTAAATTTGATGATAGTGAATATTCTCTAATAGCTCCATTCACTCAAATAGCATATGTACCTAAGCAAAAAGGTTATTTTCATAGTGGAGACGAAGACGCCTCGTATAGATCTACTATTATTGAGTTTATGGAAAATGAAATTAATAATATAGAGTTATTAATACCACTACCTTGCAAAGGATCTAACTTAAACTCAGAGTATAAAATTCAAGCTATAGATATATTGTATAAAGAATCTGATGCTTTAGCTGTTAAAGTCTTAGAAACTATACCTGTAACAGATTTAAACTCTGAGCAAACTAATATTTATAACTACGAATATCAATCAAGAAAACCATATAAAACGCTACCTCAATTTCAAACTACTAGAGTTTACGATAAAGTACCTGTTAGAGCTTTATCACAAGAAACATCAGGTAATAGAGTTATGTATGGTAATTTTTATGATCAAAATACACCTCCTGCTAATATAAATTACTATGTTGGTGCTTTTGATAAAAACACTAATGTGTCTGATGATTTTGTAGAATATCCTAATCATACTCTTAAACAAAATAGAAACTATCAAATTGGTTTTGTTTTAGCTGATAAATTTGGTAGGCAATCACCTGTTATATTGTCACCTGTTAATTCTCAAGGTACAGAAGCTAATGGTAATTTTAGCGGTGGATCCACTATATACCACCAATATCGTTCATCAGGCGCTACAAACACTCGTGATTGGTTCGGTGATCAAATACAATTAGTTATTAATGAAACTAGTAATGGTTTAGGTGTAGATAGCACTAAAAACTTGTCTCAAGGTACACCTGGGTTGTACGCTATAAGAGTAAAAGATCCTAGTTTTTCTGGTATTGGTTTTTCTATAAATTTTGCTTCATTTGATTCACCTGACCAAGATGAATTAGAGTTTACATTAGATTCTACAAACAACCCTAACAACGGTAGTATACCTAGAGTTGGAGATTATTTAAGAGGTGAATATAAAGATTACGTAAAAGTTACAGCTATTTCGTTAGACGCTGGCACCTACACGTTAGATGCTGATGGAGCTATAAATAGTAGTTACTTACATGACTCATCAATTGATAATGATATAAAATTTGCTTACACTATAAATCAAACTGGTTGGTATTCTTATAAAGTTGTAGTTAAACAAACAGAACAAGAATATTATAATTGTTATTTACCTGGAATACTAAATGGTTACCCGGATCCAGACACTGGAACTCCAGCTTATCCAACAGGAGAAGATAATTTAACAGCACATGTTGTTTTGCTAAATGATAACATTAATAAAATACCTAGAGATTTATCAGAAGTTGGACCAGACCAAAAACAATATAGAAGTTCAGTAAGATTGTTTGGTAGAGTTTCGAATAATTCAGGAACTACTAATGAACAATATTATCCTGGTAGATCAACAGATACGGCTTCTACTATAGCTACCGCTAGTGATCTAAATATGGGTGTATCTGATATAACTAGTGATAATAACTTTTATCAACTAGATACAAACCCATTGATAGCAAGAATATCCACTTTATCTGGAGCTATAGGTGTTACTAACAGCTCGATGTTACCTATTTTAGCTGTTTATGAAACAGAACCTGTAAATTCTTTATTAGATATATTTTGGGAAACTAGCACTGCTGGATTAATCTCTGATTTAAACGAAGATGTTTCAACTGGTTCAGAAGGTGCTATTGGAGTCTCTAATCCAAATTTTTTATATAACGAGTTTCAAAATCCTAGTGGAGACATAGCTGAAGACACTGGGACTGTTGATTCACCTTGGATAACTGACTTTTTTAGTATTTTAACAGCTGAGGGTACTCCTATATTAACAACAGGTCTTAGATCTCAATCTTATATAGACGATCCAACAAACGTACCAGCACCATATATACAAGTTACAAACAACGCGTCTACCCCTTTAGATGTTAGCAATTCTTTTGTTTTATATCAAGAAACAGATCCTTTAGATCCAAATCTTGGTAAATATAGAGTCAGGCTTTCAGGACAAGCGAGTGAATTGGATAATTTAAGTTACTGGGGTTCTAATTCATTACAAAACAACCAATACACTTTTGTTTTAAACTCTGTGCAAGACGTATACGACGGAGCTACATTAACTGGCTATGATTCTCTTCAGTTTTCTTTATCACAAGAAGGTGAGCTATTGAGTTTAACTAATAATAATCCTTATTTGCTAAACTCATCAAACGGTACTCCAAGTTCTTTAGAATTACCGTTATTAGAGTATGAACAAGGGCAAGATGTTTTTTCTAATGGGCAATTTATTAAGTCTAATGGTGCTTACTGGACATTCACGCCTACTAATTGGTATAATGATTCAGGTGTATTTTTTACTCAAATTCCACCAAGACCTTCGCTGTATGCTTCTGAAAACTTTCTTATAAACCATACAAGCGGTTCTGTAACAACAAATTATGATTTAAGTATTGGTTATTATACTTGGAAAATAAAAGTTAAAGACACTTTATCATCTTTCGCTAGTGGTAATCAAAATATCAATAGTCAAGGATCTACACCAGCTGGAGGAGGCCAATTGTTGTCTGATGAATATGAAAAAACAGTAAGAATAGTTCCAAAACAAATATCATCTGATTTAAGAACATCTTGCTTATTTACATATGATCCTAATAATCCAGATGATAGACAATTTGAAGCTGAAATTGAAACAGCTTCTGATCCAGACGGTGGTTTAACTAATAGAACTTTTGGTTGGTATATAGCTGGAAGTGAATTAGCTATTAGCGATATGCCCATTACAACTTGGGCGTATGGAGACCCTGTTAGACTTGGTACGGTTGGTTTTACTGAAATTCACACTGAAATACAATTAGATTTAATGGTTGAAGTTCAACGCAAAACATACGCGATAGCTGCACCCGCTGCTAACGCTTATTACGAGTGGACTATATATAAAAGATCTAATTCAGGTGGTACTTGGTCAAAAATTAGTGTTAATGATTCTAACAATACAAGTATAAGTGATGATTTAAACGATATTGATCAAGTTCTTTCAACAGCTAATACAGATAATTCAACGTCTTCTTCTAATTTTCCTATAGCTTTTAATGCTCTTAACCAGTATTTTATAACATGCAAAATAAGAACGCGAGCTGACCAAGAAGATGATAATACTGCTAGATACGCTGCTTGCTGGGTCAATGTAAATGATGCAAATTACCCAACATGCGTACCATTGTATGGAACAAATATGGCGGCGGGGTCAGGAAGAGATGCAGATTATTTTGGCTATATAGTACAAAGAGTAACCAATATTAATACTCCTGAATCAGCTTGTGATATTACAGTAGGTACAGAAGAGTATTTTGCAAGAACCCCATATGCTCATATGGTTAGAGAGTTTTTTGAAGACGGCGCGTTCGACAATGCTCCTGCTCAAACTTTTCCTTCTAACTCTTATAATAATTATATATATGAACCAAGTTCTTCTGGCGATAAAGACACGTTAAAACTTAGATTTGCCGTTAAGTTTAATAATTATATACAAACATTCACCACATCAACTACAACTGTAGATACGGATGGCTATAAAACTAGAGAAGCTTTTACCGATAGTTACAGGACAATGTGTGGGTCTACTAGCAATCTAGTTAAATATGAGTTTATAGATTATTAGTAATAATATTATAAAATAAGTGATAATAAAATATGCCAGCAACACTAAATATAAAGTATTTTAACTCTTTTTGGTTAAAGAAGATAGATTCTATAGTTCAAGCTGATCCAGTTAACGAAGTTATCGTGCCTGGTGGTTACGCTTTTAGTAATGCCAATGATTGGTTTATTGAAGAAGCTAGAATACGAGGTGGCTATAATAATACATCTGTAGATTTTGGAGTTAAAGCTTATTTAGTTGAAGAAGAAACTAGACAACAGCATAGATTTAACTCTATTATATACTCAGGTGTATTTAACTCTAGGACAGGTATAAATAGAACTAATGTATTTTCAGTAGGTGAAGAAATAACTAAGTCTGCAGATCCTGCTAACGGTAGTATTCAAAAACTGTACGCTGAAGATACTAATTTAATAGTTTTACAAGAAGATAAAGTTAGTAGAGCGCTTATTGATAAAGATGCTATTTATTCTGCTGAAGGTAATGCTGCTGTAACATCGTCAACACAGGTTATAGGTCAAATAATTCCTTATGCTGGTAACTATGGTATTAGCACAAATCCAGAAAGTTTTGCTGTTTACGGTTATAGAAAATACTTTACAGATAGAAAAAGAAACGCTGTTTTAAGGCTCTCTATGGACGGTTTGACTGAAATATCATCTTATGGTATGCAAGACTTTTTTAGAGACAACCTAGGCTCATTACAAGTTGAAGACGATATAATAGGTGGTTGGGATATACATAATAAAAACTATACAGTATCTATACAGCAAAATGGCACTTATCAAACACTTTCTTTTGACGATAGTGTTAATGGTTGGACTAGTTTTTTAAGCTTTAAACCTGATTTTATATTTAGCTTAAATACATCTATGTATTCTGCTCATGATGGTAAAATATGGCAGCATTATACTTTAGAAAGTGGATCTACAGAAAGAGGTAAGTTTTACGGTGTTTCTAATGATTCAACTGTAACGTTTGTGTTTAATGGCAATCAATCACTTGTTAAAAACTTTAAAACAATAAACTATGAAGGTAGTGGTGATTGGGAAGTTAATTCAATGGCTACATCCTCAGATGTTTCACTACCTATTACTAAAGCTATAAATATACTTACTCAAGCTAACAACTTAGCAGATTTGCAAAACCAAATACTACAAAACAACTTTAAAGCAAAAGAAAATAAATATTTTGCTAATTTAATAAACAACACTACCTCTCAACCTGGTGAAGTTTTATGGGGTCAAGATACTTCTGGTATAAAAGGCTTTTTTGCTACAGTTGAAATGAGTGTTGATAATAGTTTAGGTGGTAAAAAAGAATTATTCGCAGTTTCTACAAATTATGTAGAATCATCATATTAAATTAAATTAAATGGAATTAAACATACGTAAACTTACCGAAAGTGACTGGGAAACTTTAAACTTTTGGTGGGAGCAATGGCCAGAGTGGGTACCAGTACCTAAACACATGTTGCCTGAAAATGGAACAGGTGGTTTTATGGTTGAAAAAAATAATAAACCTATAATTGCAGGTTTTTTATACACAACAAACTCAAAAGTAGCTTGGGTAGAATGGGTAGTTTCAGATCCAGAGTATAGAGAGTCAGATAGAAAACAAGCAATGGAGTTATTAATAAACGGAATAGAAAACGTCGCTAAAAATAGCGGCTTTGAAGTAATACTAAGTATTGGAAGAAGTAAAGGTTTAATTGAAACTCATAGAAAACTAGGTTACACAATAGATAAAAACCCTTCTTATGAAATATCTAAAAAAATAAATTAATTATGGCAGCAGTAGCAGCAATAACAGGCGCAGTAGTTTCCGGTGTAGGAGCGGCAGTAGGGGCTAATCAAGCTAAAAAAGCAGCTAACAGAGCTGGTCGGGCTAAAGACAGAGCTCAAGCTGAATTAGACGCTTTGAAAGAAAGTAGACAACAAATTATAAATCCTTATGAATCAACTAAAAGTTTAGCTGGTTTAGCAACTGATTTATCTGGTGAAATATCTAATCCATTTGCTAGTTTAGGTGTAGCTACACAAGCTGCTGAAATACAAATAGAACAAGCAGATATTGCTTTAGCTAATACATTAGATACTATTAGAGAAACTGGAGCCAGCGCTGGTGGAGCAACTGCCCTTGCGCAAGCTGCTCTACAAAGTAAAAAAGGTGTTGCTGCTTCTATTGAAGGTCAAGAAGCTAATAATGAAAAACTACGAGCTCAAGGTGAACAGCAGTTGCAATCACAAAAAATGGCTGAACAGCAGCGTTTACAAAGTATAGCTATATCAGAAGGGCAAAGAGTTCAAGCTGCTGAAGCGGCTGGTAAGCAATTTGAGTTTCAAACACAAGAACAAAGAACCAACGCAGATATGGATAGGGCTGCTGGTAAAATATCACAAGCTCAAGCTAACCAAGCTCAAGCTAATCAAGCAAAATCACAAGCTATCGCTGGGGGGATTAGTGCTGTTGGTGGTATAACTAGTTCTTATCTCTCTGCTAATCCGCTAAAATAAAGGCATCTACTAGTGTAAGCCCACCTCCTGTAAACCCTACTCAAACACCCACAAGTTCACAATTATCGGAAACTTTTAAAGTTACTAATCCGTTATTTCAATAAAAATAAAAACAAATGAGTTATAGAAATCCACCTATAATCGTAGATAGATCTGCAGATGTTTGGGGCAAAGCTATAGCTGGTATAGGCCAGCAGATAGCTCAAGGTATCACAACTGCTGGTGAAGCAAGAAAAAAAGCTGAACAAGCTCAAGTAGAATATGCTCAAAAGCAGAGAGCTGCAATGCAAAAGCTTGAAGTTAAAATACGAGAATCATATATGGATTCTGCTCGTGATAACTATATATCCTTAAAAAACGATGCTGATATTAGTATAGCTAATCAATTTAAAGCTGATGTTGGAAAACTTTTAAATGGTGTAGGTGTTCCAGGTGATAAAGATTACAAAATGGGTGCTATTGATGCTAGAGTTCAACTAGAGCTTAATACAGGTCTAACTGATGAACAAAGAAAAGAATACACTAAAATAGTAGATGATTCTAAAATGTTTCAATCTCAAGCGGTTGATGGTTTTGGTAAAGTAATATCAAGTGTTCAAGATATATCTGAAAAAGATCCAACGCGCTTAGGCTCAGCAGGTGGATATGTTTTTAATGGAAAAACACCTAAAGAAAGATTTGAAAACCAGCTAGCTTACTATGCGGTTAATCCTGATATAATGATTGATCCAAGCGTAAAAGAAAATAGAACAACATCTAGAGGTGAAAAAGGGGAAAATTACTTAGAAACATCTACATTAGTACCTGTTGATCAATTTAAAGAAGGTGGATCATTTGCTGGTACATTAAGTTCGAGCGATATAGAAGGACTAAAAAAAGTTACTGAAGATGGTAAAGATTACTATAAATTTGAGTTTAAAAGAGATGTAAACGTATGGGACGGTAACTTTACAACTGATGTTCCTGAAAGACCAGATTACTCAGCTGTTTATGGTGAAGCTAACATAGAGGACGAAAAAGGAACGATTAATGCTAAATTAGTAGGTAAAGTTCAAACACAAAGAGGTGATTATATTGATAGCGAAGAGATTGTAGATATAAACACTATAAAAAATGATTCTAGTTTAAACAATATTTTAAATGGTCAAGCTGCTAGCATAAATAGAGCTTCAGACGCAGAAGTAGAAGCTTTTTTAAACTTTGGCACCAATAGAGGTGGTTTAACAATACAAGAGTTGAATAAACAATTTCCAACACCTGCTCAAAGACAACAGTATATAAAGGATGTTTTAGTAGACAACTCTGTTGAAACTAAATTTTCACAATATAAAGAAAGACAAGCTACATCTAGTGATGTTGCTAGACTAAAAGAAAGCGATCCTAATTCTACTATTTCTGAGGGAGACTCTATATATTATAGAGTTTTAAAAAGTGAAAAAATAAAAGAAGATAAACCTACAGTCTCTGAGATTAAGTCTAAAGAACAAAAAGAAAAAGTATCTAGCAGAGCTGAAGATAGGTTAAGTGCTGTGTTAAAAAACCCTTTAACAGCTATTAGAGCTGAGTTAGGTGAAGGTCAAGCTATTCAAGAAGGTAAAATTGTAACATTATACCAAGGAACAGATGATGAAAAAATATACGACATGAACAGAAAAGAAGATGTAGCTAGATTAGCTAAAGATCTTGAAACTTCTGAGTTTGGCGCTGATGCAAGTACTGATGCTGTTTTAGTTGAAATAGATGAATTGATTGAGCAAAGAAGAGAAAAAAGAAAACTACCTTAAAATTTAATTATGTTTGAATACGAAGGTTCTGAATATACGTTAGAAGAAGTAACTAAAGCCGCAGAAGATAAAAAACTTTCTGTAGAAGATTATGTTAGTAAGTTTAATTTAAAAGAAATTAAAACTGAACAACCAGTGGGAAAGCCAAACGATGTTGTAGTAGAGGATGCAACTGTAACATCGGAACCGGAGCAAGCATCCGAGAGTATGGAATTAGAGCCGGTAAATTATTTTTTGGCGCCACCTTCACAAATTCTTGAAAAAGGTAAATTTGTATCAACTCCAGAAGGAGCTGTATACGCTGAAAAAGGTGAAGCTATTTTAGCTCAACCTGAAGAAGGTGCTTTTGCGCCTATTGCTTTAGAAGAGGTTGTTATAACAGCTAATCAATATAAAGAAAGAGAACAACAAGAGGAAAACGAAGCTGCTAAAAAGTTAATAGAATTAACAACTGGCATTCCCCAACTTACAGAAGAGCAAGTTTTAGAACAAAAAGAAAAAGAAGGTGAATTAACTTCCATAACTGAATTTGAAGAAGCTCAAAGAATTTCTTCAGGGGAAATTGCTGCAAGAGAAAAAAGACAAGAAGAAAGATTAAAAAAAGATTTAGGTTTTCAAGAAAGCGTTTTTAACAGCTTAACAAATGGATTAGGTCAAGTAGCTGGTGTTGATGACAGGGCTAAATGGCTTGTAAACTATATTGGATCACAAGAAGATTTAGTTAGAAACATTTTTTCAGAAGAAACAGCTAATAAAATATTAAAATCTAGTTCTAAAGGTCTTGGTGAGGCTACGCTTGAAATAGATAGATTAAACTCTTACTCAGCGCCTGTTCAACAATTTACAGATATAAAAATAGAAGAGGGTTTAATACCAGTTACTACAAAAGGAATTGCTGGTGTCATTGATGGTATAACATCTTTTGGTGCGTCTGCGTTAACAGCTACTACAACATTTGGAACAGGTTTAGCTAGTGACATGATAAGTGCATCTATTAAAGATTTTAACGAAACAAAAGCTGAATCTCTAGGTATAAACGTAGATGAATTAATTAAATCTGGTCAATCTAATTTTCTTACTCCAGCTGCTTTAGGTTCTTTTGGTTATTCGTTAGAAAGATTAGGTATAAAAGGCGTAACCAATTACATTAGAGGTCTTAGTAATCCCGGTGCGAAAGGACTTTTCAACTTAATTAACGTTGGCACAAAAGAAGGTGGAACAGAATTAGCACAACTTGGTATTGAAACATACAATACAGCTTTAGCTAGTGGAGAAAAAAATCCAGAAGCTGTGGCTATGGATGCTATGTTTTCTAAAGAAGGATTAGAAGTTTTATTGAAAGGAGCTGCTGGTGGTAAAGGTGTTGCTTTAGGTGGAAACGCTTTAAGAGCTATGACAGCTGTTAGAAACACCGGTGAAAATAAAAGAATAGCAGATAATATAAGAAAACTAAATGATCTTGAAAATAGTAAATTTAGAAAAAATTTATCTGAAAGTGAAATTGGTATAATAAACCAACAACAAGAGCAAATAAGAAAAGACTTAGGTGTAATACTAGATAAAAGTGAAAATATAGTAACTTCTTTAACTGAAGATCAAATAAACTCTATAAATAACAACTTTGATTTTTTAACTTCTTCTTCTAGTGAAATACAAGCTATTAATAATTCTAAAAAATATACAGATCAAGATAAAAAAGTATTAATAGAAGGTATAGAGCAGCAAAGAAAAATAGCTTCTCAAGAAATATACGACATACGAAATGAAGCTGAAAAGCTGCAAGGAGAAATAAGTAAAGTTAAAAAAGTTTCAAAACTAGTAAAAGGAGTTAGCGTGCAAGATTTTGCTAACGCTTCAGAAATAAATTCTTTTCTAAAAGAAAAAGGATTAGATAAAGATTTTGATACTAAAGCTTCAGAACAGCAAGGTTTTATCATACAAAACCCTGAAACAGGAGAGCAAACTATTGTTATAAATAGAGATGTTGCTAGTAAAGAAAAAGCTATGAATGTAGCTGGACACGAACTTGGCCACGCTATACTATTTAAAACAGTAAAAGATAGCCCAGAAACAGCTATAAACTTAGGTAACGCTTTATTAAATGAACTAGATAAAATTGATGCAGATCAAATAAAAGATAGTAAGTTTAAAAAACGAATGGATCTATATAAAGATCAAAAAGTTGAAGTTCAAATGGAAGAAGCTTTAACTTTGTTTTCAGATGCTTTAGCTACTGGTGATATTAAATTTAATGAAAACGTATTCACTAAAATAGGTGATCAAATACGTAGAGTTATGCAAATGTTTGGAGTTAAGGTTAAGTTTAACACAGGCAGAGATGTTTATAACTTTATAAAAGATTACAACAAAAGTTTAGAAAAAGGTGATTTAAGTTTATCACAAGTTGAAGCAGCTGCTAAAGGCGTAAAAGGCGCTTTGGTTAAAGACGCTGTTAAAGAAGCTGAAACTATAATCAAAGAATCAAGATCTGAAGAAGCTTCTCAAGAAGTTCAAAGAATTTACGAAGAACAAGGGGAGGCTGGGGCTTTTGATATTATAGAGCAGTTTAAACCTATTACTAACAAAATAGTAGATCGTAGGCGTGACGCGCCTGGGTTTAACAGAGAAGATTTAACATCGGAAATAGAACTTGGTAAGCGTGGTATATTAGATTTAATTAAAGAGTACGATGCAGAATCAGGTGTGCCATTAGCCGCTTATATAAATAAGTTTCTACCAGCTCGTGCTATTGAAGCTTCTAATAGAATACTCGGTGAGCAGTTTACTGAAGATGTTACTGAAGCTAGAGGCGTTGCGGCTGAAGAGGTTGTAGCTGAAGTAGTTGAAGAACGTGTTGCTAGAAAAATAAAACCAACATCACTTATACCTGCTGAATCTGTAGCTGAAATTAAAAAACAAGTTGTAGCAAAAGTAAAAGATATACCAGCTGATAAACTTACGTTTAAAAAACTAGGTGATTTAGCTCCTGATATTATAGCTGAAACTATAGGTATACCTGTTAAAAAGTTAGTAGATCCAAAAGCTAATTTATCTAAAGGTGATGCTAACGCTATACAGAGATTTGTTAGTAAAAATGCTGATAAGTTATTAAATATATTACCAGAAGGAGCGGTGTTAGAGGCAGCAACTGAAAAACTTATTGGGACATCGACAGGTGTACCTAAAGGTTTGCTTAATGCTTTTTACACTAAGCAAGCTAGAGTAGGTAAAGGAGCTGGACTTGCTCCATTTAAAAAGAATAAAGGTATAACTAAGTCTGACTTTTTAAAAGCTTTTGGTATTGTTGAAGGTAAAAAAGCTGAAGATTTTAGTGCAAGATCACCTGAAGCTCAAGCTTTAAAAGGTATAGCTAATTTATATGGTAGGCTTGTTACAAACGAAGTGGTTAGATCTGAAACTGATTTAGATATTACTCAAAAACAAGATGTAGCAGCTGGCAAAGCTAGACTTATGTTTAGTAAAACTGATGAAGCAGAAATAAACGAGTTTATAGAAAAACAAGGTTTTGTAAAAACAGAAGATGAACTCGCTGCAGAAAATAAAGTTTGGAAATTTATAGCTAAGCAATTAGGAGTAACACCTATTAGTTCTAAAAATGCAGATGATGTTGTAGAGTTTCAACAGTGGGTTAGAGATGTTCTTGCTCCTAGAATAGATAAATCTTTTTTCACAACTGGAACGTTTGCAAACGCAGGTACTAGCGCTGCTGAAAGAAACTTTTATTTTACATCAGCACAGGAATTAAATGATTTACTTGAAGGCGTACAATTTGGACCTGAATCTAAGAACATACAGCAAGCTGTAAATAGAAAAACATATGTTACTGGCGGCGCTGAAGGTATTGTTAGTAAAAAGTTTGTAAAAGAATTTAACAGTTCTGAGTTTAAAAAAGAACAACAAGAAAAACTAGACGGTTTAAAAGAAGTGTTTACGGTGTTCCAAGAATTGATGCAAGAAGATTCTAACAACGCTAAGTTCGTAATAGCTTTATTAACAAGCACTAGCCAAGGTATGGGGCATTTTGTTAGAACATCTGCACCTGTAAAATTTTATTCTAAAAATATAGAAGGGGGTATAGTTGAGGAACACACTATGCCAGCTAGCTTAGTTGCTAAATATTTATTTGGGCAAGCTGTTAACGGTACTATTGATAAAGGTTTTAAACCTATAGAAAATAATTATTTTCAAGGTGCTTTAGGTAAAAATGATGATAAAAAATTAAAAGGTAAAAAACCAGATGGTAAACCTTTTAACTACACGTCTATGACGCCTGAAGGTTGGAAGATAACAGATAATATATGGGCTAGGTATTTTAACTTAAACGTAGCTACAAATGATTTTGGTATTGATCCTAATAATATAGTTTTATCAGACGGTAAAACGGTTTTTGAAAAGTTTGGTGTAAACAGCGCTGGTCATAAAGTATCTGAGTCTATAAATGAAACTACTCAAAAAGCAGCTAAAGGTAACAACAATAAGCTTCCTGATGTAGTAAAAGTAAAATTAAGTAAATCAAATCCTGTTGTTCTTAGTGAAATGTCTAAACTAGATGAAGAAGCTGCTGACGCTAGAAAACAAGCTAAGTTTAGTAAAGCCTCAGATCTTGATAAAGGTTTTAATGACATAATAGAAGCTAAAACAGGTATAGCTTCTGAAAAAGAATACAAAAGAGTTAAAGCTGAAGTTGCTGGAGCTGGTAAAGGTAGATTTAATTTCTTTATACCACCATCAGCTGAGGATTTTGTAGGTTTATTATACGATACACTTAGTAAAGGAAAACTTGGTGATTCTCAAATGGCTTGGTATAAAAAACATTTGTTAAACCCATACGGTAGAGCTATGAATGAATTAAGTTCTGCTCGCATAGCTTTAATGAATGACTATAAACAACTTAAAAAACAGTTAAAAGTAGTACCAAAAAATTTACGTAAAAAAGTGCCAGGTGAACCTTACACAAGAGAACAAGCTGTAAGAGTTTACATATGGAACAAGCAAGGTATGAATGTTCCTGGTATCAGTAAAACAGATTTAAAAGATTTAACAGAGTATGTATCTGATAACGCTGATTTACAAGTGTTTGCTGATCAGCTTATAGCTATGCAAAAAGGTGATCAATATGCAAAACCAAAAGAAGGTTGGCCAGCTGGTACTATAACGACAGATTTACTTGAAGGGCTAAACACTACTAAAAGAGCTAAGTATCTAGAACAATGGCAGAACAATGTAGATGTTATATTTTCAGAAAAGAACTTAAATAAGCTTCAAGCTGCTTATGGTAAAGATTATCGTAAATCACTAGAGAACATGTTACAACGTATGAAAACTGGTCGTAACAGAAACTTTAGTGGTGATTCATTAACAGGTAAATTTACAGACTGGATAACTGGTAGTATTGGTACAATAATGTTCTTCAACACAAGATCAGCTATACTTCAAACTATATCGGCTATAAACTTTGTTAACTTTACAGATAATAATATTCTTGCTGCCGGTAAAGCATTTGGTAATCAAAAGCAATTTTGGTCTGACTTTTTAACATTAGCAAACTCTGATTTCTTAAAAGAACGTCGTGGTGGTTTACGTATAAACGTTAATGAAGCCGATATTGCTGATATGGCTAAAAAAGGTGGTGTACAAGGTGTTATTAATAAGCTACTAGAATTTGGTTTTACACCAACACAACTCGCTGATAGTTTTGCTATTGCATCTGGTGGAGCTACTTTTTATCGTAATAGAATTAAAACTTATGAAAAACAAGGGTTAGACCCTAAAGAAGCTCAAGATAAAGCATTTGTAGATTTTAGAGAGATTGCTGAAGAGTCACAACAGTCTTCAAGACCCGATAGAATATCAATGCAGCAAGCTGGTTCATTAGGACGTCTTGTATTGGCTTTTGCTAACACACCAGCACAATATGCACGATTAATTAAAAAAGCTGCTAGAGATCTTAAGAATGGCCGAGGTGACGCAAAGACTAACATAAGTAAGATTATATATTACGGTGTTGCTCAAAACTTATTATTTAACGCATTACAACAAGCTTTATTTGCTTTTGCTTTTGGAGATACAGAGCCAGAAGATGAAGAAAAAGAAAAAAAGTATATTGGTATAGCTAATGGTATGATGGATTCTCTTCTTAGAGGTATGGGTCTTGGTGGTGCTGTTATATCTGTTGGTAAAAATGCGTTAAAACGTATATATGATGAGATGCAGAAAAAGCAACCTAAACTTGAAAAAGTAGGTTATGAGTTAACTAAATTATCTCCACCTATATCTGCTAAATTATCTCGTATAAATCAAGCAGCAAGATCATATCAATGGGATAAAAAAGAAATGGCTGAAAAAGGTTGGAGTTTAGATAACCCAGCTTATTTAGCTGGCGCTAATGTTGTATCTGCTTTAACTAATATACCACTTGATAGAGCTGTTAAGAAAACCAACAATGTTGTTCAAGCTACATCGCAAGATCTTGAAACTTGGGAAAGAATGGCTTTACTCGGTGGTTGGTCTGATTGGGAAATAGGTATTAATGAGGAAAAACCAACTAACAAACCTCAACCTAGAAAAATAAAAAAACGTAAAATAAAAAGAAAAAAGATTAAATAAATGAGTAAAATTAGCGATCATATAACTCTACGTGAAGCTACTGAATCATATACAGCTAAACGTAAAAATATAGACAACTACCCTGGTCAGTACGAATTAACAAATATGGTTGGAGTAGCTGAAAATGTTTTTGAACCATTGCGTAAGTGGGTTGGTGGTCCTATAAAAATAAATTCATTTTTTAGAAGTAAAGAGCTTAATAAAGCTATCGGTGGAAGTTCCAGGTCGCAACATTGTGAAGGTAGAGCTATCGATATAGATGATGTGTATGGTTATAAAACAAACGCAGAAATGTTTGACTATATTAAATGTAATTTAGATTTTGATCA
>ERZ1046568.1373-NODE-1373-length-17456-cov-6.512384_pt1 | contig 17456 bp, 16 predicted proteins | sample MGYA00383092_ERZ1046568 | MGnify/ENA primary metagenome ERZ1046568 (study PRJEB29581, sample SAMEA5548362) | metagenome | biome: marine; feature: coastal; material: water | depth 1 m | study: Short-term variability in the microbial, nano- and picoplankton... | reverse complement strand
AATATAATAACTCTGTTTTGTTTTAATTTTCGTGTTTTTTTTTTAAAATTTTTACACACACAACGCATTTTTTCTGAAAAAAACACATTTCTGACCCCATTATTATTACTAAATACAAAAAACGGCATATCCAGTCTAATTCCCATACCCCCAAAGGACAACTTTCCCTAACAAAAAGAGACAACTTTACTGTTCTAAATTATCAAAACGACGAAACAGTCATTTAAAAAAAAAGACAACTTTTCTAATAAAAAAAAGCAACTTTCTTAACATACCAAAAAAATCGCGTCTTTAATTTAACGGAAATATTACAACGAAATAAAAAAAAATGCGTTTTTTCTAATAAAAACACATTTTCAAGAATTAAAAACCAATAATCGGCTATTTTATTTACAAAAAATCGGCTATTTTATTAAGAAAACATATTTTTTATATTATAAAACACTCCCTTTTTTATTATAATCACCTTTTTTATATATAAATAAACTATATACAATCATTTTAACTAGATATAAACATTTTATTTTATTTACTAAATTATCTTATTATAATAAAAATACTACTTTTTATAATTTAAAAACATTATTTTCTAATTAAATAAACATTCTTTTTAACTAGATATAAAACATTTTATTTTATTTACCAACCCAACATATTATTATTAAAAAAAAAAATATTTTATAATAAAAAAACATACTATTCTAGTTTATCAACAACTATCTAACTAGATGGAAATATATTATTTTTAAATAAAACTATATTTTATAATTAAAAATACAAACTATTCTAGTTTTAGAAACACTACAACAAAAAAAAAGAACAACCGCATATCAGAAGATATACTGTTGTTCTAGGGGGTGGTGAAGAGTGCAATTCTATCCTTTACAATTAAAATTTCAATTTTATTCCTTTTTGTTCAGTTTTACCCTTTTTAAACCATATCACGCCGTTTTACGCCGTTTTTACCACTTTTAAAACAAAAAAAACAATACCTAGAAAATAGATATTGTTAGAAACACTTTAACACTTTACTAACTAAATTTCAATTTTTTTTTTAATATTACAAACATTACTCTTTTTATAACGATTTTCAGCCAATTTTACACAAAAAAAATTTATTATATATTTAATTATTGTATTTAATTTTTATGTATTTAATTATTTAATTATTTAATCCTAATTCATTATCAATAGCATTTGCCATATCATCATCAGAACCATCTTCTTCTTCAACCATCATCACAACTTTTGATAATTCTTTCCCCTGTGTAATACATGATTTCATATTATAACTTATATAGTCACTATAAATATCAAGGAAATAATTTTCTAATATTAATAGAGATGTTTTATCTTTATTAAAATGTTTATTTAACTTGTTTACATATCTATCATCTAAACTTGTTGCGTTTACCTTTGATATAAACCCTAATTCTTCAATTCTTGAATCATAGTCATCATTAAACATAATAAATTTAGTCCAAAATTTATCAGTATAATACATATAAGAAGGATAATTTTCAAACTTCATATATTCTATTGGTCCCGTTCCTGGTAATACTCTTAATCCATTTATACTTTTATAAATTTTAATAAGAACTTCAAGCACCTTATCAATTTTTGATTCAATATTAATTAAATTATTTTCTTCAAATTTCTCAATATACGATATAATACTCTCGGCATCATTTTGCATAATATTAGGATTATCAAAGAAATTATCAATATTTATTGTTGAAGGTTTTATATCAAATCCTAATAAATTCATTATATAATTATATACTGTTTTTAAAGGTTTTGATTTATTATTAATTTCTTGATTATAATATAATTGCAAAGTATTATTAATCATTACACTAATCTCTTTAATAATAGGACAATCACCATTGAATAAACGAATCATATTATCAATTATTGTTTTTGATTCTTCAATTTGTGGTATGAATGCTTCATCTTTAATTTTATATGATTTTGGTTCATCAACAATATTAATAAATCCATCTAATACTTTACTTTTATAACCACTTAAGAATAGTGTTAAATGTTCTACGAAGATATTCGTTACATTATTTGTTGTCTTAATAGAAGGGTCCTTAAAATTTTCATAAGCACTAAATTTTATCTTAATCGATTTATCAAGGTCCTTATATTTCTGATAATATTTATAAAACTCTTGTATATCATTTGTAATATCAACTTTATGATTATCTTTAATTTGTTTCAATTCATAAATTAAGTGATTGTGTACAAATATTTTTTGATTTTGCGGAGATAAATAAGTATTAAACTTATCTCTAAATCCATTAAATCCTGTCAAATTTAATGAAGATTTTATATCCCATTCTTTCATTAGATTTTTCATTTTTGATATTTTCTTGGGTTCTGTAAGTTTATTCCATCTGGTTCTTCCATATTCCATATTTCCAAATTTATTTACATATTTTATATCTAGTTCAGCATCAGGGTCTTGGTCTAATATACGATAAATATAACTATCTTCTGAACTAAGGGGTAATATATCAAATTCAAGTGTTGGAAAAATATCATTTATTGATTGATTAACTTGTGTATTTATTTGTTCATACATTTCTTGAAATTCTTCTTCAAGTTGTAATTTACCCTCAATGTATGACATTTCGTCACACTTATTCGCAATTATTATTAACTTGTTATGAACTCCATGTGTTTCATAATTACGTTTGCAATTTTCTATAATTTTTGTTAAAATTTCTATTTCATCACTTGTGTTTAATCCTGAATTAATATCGATAACAAATAGAATAATATCAAATTTATAAAAATTTGTCTCAAGATAGTTAAAATATAAAGATTTAGTTCTAGCATCATTTAAACCAGGAATGTCATATAAAGATAAATAAATATCTTTTTCTAATTTTGTAAGTTGATATATTTTAGGGACTATGTGAATAAGTTCTTTAATATCATCCATAGTTAATAATTCTTCAGCTTCTGTTTTTTTTATTAAAGTTTCATTAATTACTCTATTCTCTTTTTTAATTAATTTTGATATCTTACCTTTTGATTTAGAATCATATTCATAATATATTTGTGGTGTCATTGTAGTTCTTTTCTTCTTACAATGAGAATATGTTTTTGCAAAAATTGTATTTAATAAGGTGCTTTTACCAGCACTTACCGCACCAACAATAGCAATATTTATTTGATTACGATTACTATTATCAAACATATCAATTGATGTCATATTTTCTTCTATCACTTTCTTTTGTTTTATTTTTTTTATATTATATTTCAATTTTTTTATGGTTGTTGTATATTATTACTAGATATATTTTATAATTAAAAAACATACAATTCTAGTTTATCAACAACTATCTAACTAGATGTAAATATTCTTTTTTTATAAACAAAAAAAAGAACAACAGCATATCATAAGATATGCTGTTGTTCTTTGGGGTTGGTGAAGAGAGTTGCAATTATATCCTTTACAAACTAAATTTCAATTTTATTCATTTATGTTCATTTTTACCTTTTTTACCCTATTTACACCATTAACTGCCGTTTTTAACACATTTTTTACACAAAAAAAATAATGAAATATATACTCCAGGCGGGGCTTGAACCCGCGACCTTTGTGTTACTAATGTAAGAATGTACTGTGTATAAGCACAACGCTCTAACCAACTGAGCCACTGGAGTAATATCCAATTATATACACTTAGAATTTAAATTTCAATTTTTTTTTTAATATTACAGATATTACTCTTTTTATAAGGATTTTCGGCCAATTTTACACAAAAAAAACAATTTAATATTTAATTATTTATTATTATTATACCTTAAGATAAATCTTACCAGAAAAAAGAAATATAAAATTGATTTTATAATTAATAATTTTATAAAATAAAATAAAATATGGAACTAACCATCTCCAACGGTCAAACTTATATTGTTGAATTTTGTAATGTTTTTAGAGACCCAATTCGTATGCTTAATAAATCTACATTGGAACCAATAAATTATAAAGGAACTTCAAAAAACATACAAAAATTAATAACAACACAATTTATAAAATATCTTAATGATTTAACATATCCATTAGATATGAATCTAGATGTTGGATTATATACCCAATCTCCTTTTCTTAAAAATCAATTAACATTAGAACAAACTAATATAATTATAGAATGTTTAGAAAAAGAAAATAAACATTTAGATACATCCCCAGAAGATATTCCTGCAATATATAGAACTACTGTAATCGCAGAACCTCTTCAAACTGGAAAATCATTTATTCCACTTGAATTATCTAGTCATAATATAACTAGAGAAGGTGTTACTCAATCTACACTATTAGTTGTTCCTAGAACAAATATAAGTTCATGGAAATCTAAATTACCACATATTTATAATGAAAAATATATTATTATTGATAATGTTGAAATTTTAAATTCTTTATTAATTCCCTTAATATATCCATTTGAAGATACTGAAGAATTAAAGAATACTAGACAAATGTATAGACTAACTACTGATTATAAATTTGATAAATCTGTTATTATTACTAATAAATTAATTATTATATCTAGTCATATTTTTGATATTTTCCAATATTATTCTAAACTTTCCAAAATTGTTTTTGCTAGATTATTTTATGATTCAATATATAATATTAATGATGTTCATTCTTTATTCGATGACACATATATTTATGTATACCTAATGACTAATAATAGAACCATTTTACCCATATATGGACATACAAATGCTTATGCAAATATTAATAATAAATATATTATGAAAGATCACGGTATATTATCTATGTATTTAAGATGTACTAATAGTTTCTTTATTGAAACTGACATTAAATATAAAATTATTAATCTTAAAAATGAGATAGAACAATATATTGTTAAAATAAGAGAAATTAAAGGAAGACTTGGAGAACAAAAATATATTGAAAACAACCAAACAATTTCTTTACTTAAAAAAATTAAAATTAATGAAGACTTAATAACTAAGTTTGAAGAAAAACTATTAGATGCTAAAAACGCAATTAAAACTTCTATTCTCTTTAACAAAACACAAACACAAATACAGTATATAGATACAATAAAATATAAAGTATTATTTAATAATATATCTAATAACCCTGTAAAAAGTTTTATAATTAGATGTCTTATTAATAACGATTATAATACATTAATTGAATATGTGAAACTTTATAAACTAAAAACTTCACAGCTTTATATTGACATTGGACTAGATAATACTAATCAAGATTCTATTATTAATAGAATTGAAGAATCAACTGATTGTCCAATTTGTTTTGAATCTATTAAATGTCCTCTAGTTACTAAATGTTGTTATAATGTATTTTGTCTTAACTGTTTTATTAAATGTGATTTAGAAAAACCAAATTCATGTCCTTGTTGTAGGAAGGTTATTAATATTGAATCACATTGTATTATTGAAGATAAAATACCATTGGAAAAAAATAAACAATTAACTATTGATATAATTAAAGAACATTCACAAGACTTAAATATTATTGATAAATTTAAAATGATTATAAAATATATTGTTTCAAAATCATATAATCCAAAAATTATGATTATAGTATCAAACTTTTCAGAATATAACTTAATTATTAATAGTATACTAATTAGTGAAGAATTAACTAGTTTTTACTATAAAATTCATAATAGTAGTCGCAATTATAGTGAAGAAGCAACTATGAAATCACTTGACGACTTTAACAAAACTATATTATTAGATTGTATTATTATGGATGAAGAATCATATATTCATTTTATTGAAATGGGTTATACGTTAAAAAGTCTAGATTATATTATTAATTACGATTCTGATTTAATATTTGAAGCACATTCTCTTCCTAAAATTATTAAAAGAAGCAAAATAAAAGATCATGTTACTACTTGTATTGATTTAAAATCAATATAAAAAAAGTTAATTAGTTATTAATTAAATTAATTATTACTAAATATTAAAATATTTTTTTACTATATTATTATATTTAACAACGTTTATATTTCTTACCTTCAACTAATATATAATCTAATTTATAGGATTTAATATTATATTCTTTATCATCTTTAAATTCTCCTTCAATAATATCACCACTAGGTAATATTAATTTACCGTTTCCATGCCTTTTATTATCTTTAAATTCTCCTTCATAAATAGCACCATTTGTCCATGTATATTTACCTTTTCCATGCATTTTATTATCTTTAAACACCCCTTCATAAATAGCACCATTTGTCCATGTATATTTACCTTCTCCATGCCTTTTATCATCTTTAAACTCCCCTACATAATTAGCACCACAAGGGAATATTATTTTACCTATTCCATTCATTTGACCATCTTTACACTCCCCTCTATAAATAGCACCACTAGGACATATTAATTTACCTATTCCATTCCTTTTATTATCTTTCCATTCTCCTTCTAAAATAGAACCATTAGGAAATATTAATTTACCTATTCCATTCATTTGACCATCTTTCCATTCTCCTTTGAAAATAGAACCATTTGTCAATATTAATTTACCTTTTCCATGCCTTTTATCATCTTTCCATTCTCCTTCGAAAATAGAACCATTAAGAAATATTAATTTACCTATTCCATTCATTTGACCATCTTTCCATTCTCCTTCATAAATAGAACCATTTGGTTTTGTATATTTACCTTTTCCATGCCATTTATAATATTTCCATTCTCCTTTATAAGTATCACCATTAGGATATGTTTTTTCATCATATTCTGGACATTCATCTTCATCTTCATCTTCCGTTTTGCGTCTCTTTGCATCAGGTTCTTCATTATTTCTTTTACTGGGTTCTTCATTATTTCTTTTACTGGGTTCTTCATTATTTAAATTTAGTTGACTCATAATGAACCTTTTAATCGGTTTTTAATATAACTTTTTAATACAAAAAAAATCAATTTTTAATTAGTTTTATTATACTAGATTTATTTTTATTATTAGTTTTCTTTATACTTACATTAATAATTAGTAACAAACATTGGAATTATTATACATAACCAAAGTTCTTCTGGTAAATAATATTTATGGTCGCTATCATTGTATCTATTTAGTATTAATATTATTGTTTTCAATATTTCATTATATTTTCTTGGATAAACAACTGATATATCAATCTTCTTTTTAGATATATAATTATAATGCATACTCAATTCATCATTAATAAACATATTAATATGAACTATATTTTCGTCAAAAATTTGAAATTGTTTTAATTCTTCTTCATTAAATTCTAATGTATCGATATCCTCTACGCCCCATTTATCTAAAATAGATTCTAGGTAATCATTTTTATGAAAGTCACTTTCGGGAATACCTGCATTTAATAATTCACTTTTATCAATATATTTATAATTATAAAACACGGGTTCTTCCATTGAATTTCCTGTTTCTGGACAAATACGAGCCTTTAATTTTTCATATTTAATAAATTGTTGTTTTCCTGACATAAGAGATTGTTCAAAATACATTTGAAGAGGTATAATACCATACTTAATAAACACTTTTAAAACATCAATACAATCATTTTTTATAGCATAGTATATAGGATTTATATACCATTTATTTAAACTATCGTATATAGTATTCAAATTAGAATTTATAATATTAAATACGGAATTTTCTAAATAATCATCATATTCACCATGCGCAAAATGATCTATAAACGCACTATAACATTCTCCTTCAAGAATGTTTATAAGACAATTACAATCCAATCCATATATTATAAAAATATGTAACATATTTACGTTTTCTGTATCTAGTAACATATTAATAATATCTTTAGAATATTCATCAATAATATATAATGGTACTTTCCTTATATTTTTAAGTAATTCTACTTCGTCTCCTTTTGTAATGGCATCAAATATATTGAACAAATGATAATCATATGAAGGCATCTTGAAAAAGCCTTTAATATTACAAAATAAAAAATATAATTCAATTTTTATTTATTTTTTAGAAAACTAGATTAATTTTTAATTATTCTATTTTTAATTAGTTTTATTATACTAGATTTATTTTTATTATTATTTTTCTTTATACTTACATTAATAATTAGTAACAAACATTGGAATTATTACACATATCCAAAGTTCTTCTGGTAAATAATATTTGTGATCACTATCATTGTATCTATTTAGTATTATTATTATTGTTTTCAATATTTCATTATATTTTCTTGGATAAACAACTGATATATCAATCTTCTTTTTATATATATAATTATAATGCATACTCAATTCATCATTAATAAGCATATTAAAATTACCTATTCTTTTGTCAAAAATTTGAAATTGTTTTAATTCTTCTTCATTAAAATCTTTTTCATTAAAATCTTTTACATAACTTTTATAATATAAAACTGGTAAGTTGCAGAATAGATAATTTTCTGAATCATCTGTTGTACTTATTCTCGTATTCTCACTTCTAGGATTATATTTTAAAAATTGTTCCTTTCCAGAAATATACGATTGTTTAAAATATGTTTCCAGAGATATAATACCAGACTTAATAAAATCGAGTAAAATATGACCACAATCGTGTATAATACTATAATAAATAGGGTTTACACTCCATTTTTTCAAATATGAATAATATGAATTAAAATAATTATTTATAACACAAAAAACAGGATTATTATAATAATGTTCATATTCACCATTTATAAAATAATCTATATACGCAATATAACATTCTGCTTCTATAACACTTATAAATACATTACAATCCATTCCATATATTATTAAAATGTGTAACATATTTACGTTTTCTGTATCTAGTAACATATTAATAATATCTTTAGAATATTCATCAATAATATATAATGGAAATTTTCCAATATGTTTAAGTAATTGATCTTCATCTCCGTCTCTAATGAAATTAAATATAATAGACATATCATCATGCAAAGACATATTGAAAATGCCTTTAATATTACAAATTAATAATGAAAATTCAATTTTTATTATAAAATTGAAAATATTAATAGAATATAATTATTTATAAAATAATTATGGAACATTTAAAAATATATGAATGGGTATGCGAAACTCTAAAAAATTCTATTTTAAGGCAATATCCTCTAGATTATAATGATTCTGAAATATTTAAAGTAGCAATGATATTATTATCTCTTAAAAATAAATAAAATATTGTTAATAAAATGTAATATTATAAATAAAAAATAAACAAATATTAATATAAATTAGTTTTTTAATTAATAATGAATTATTAAATAATTGAAGTATGGAGTCTTCAAATGAAAAAAAAAATGATTGTTGTCTGTTATATATGTTTTTGATAAAACTATATAATTATGAACCAGGACTTTTTAATTTAGTTTTAGATTTTACTACAACAATTACTATAAAAACAAATGAAGATTTACAGATAAAAATTGACACGTTTTTTAAAAATTGTGGAGAAGGATACAAAACATTTGGATGTATATCGCGTTGGAATGTATTTGCTATTAAACAAATTGATGTTGTTTTTCCACGAAAATATTGTTGTATGACAGATGGATTTAAAATTGGAAACTGGATCTATCAACAAGAACCAAAAATAAGATATTATAGTGATTTTTGTTATTGTAATTGTTATGATACAAGAACTATCCTTCTTAAATTAGCACAATCTGCCATACAATCATATATTCGTCTTGAAGGTCATAGACAATCTGCCATACAATTATCTAGTCGTCTTGAAGGTCATAGACAATCTGCCATACAATCATATAGTCCTCTTGAAGGTCTTAGGGATTATAGACAAACTAGATATATTCATAATTATCACAATAATATGAGCACTGTGATTGTAGGTAAAATTGGGGAAACACCACAATTGAATGATAAAAATATTAAGAAACAACGAGATAGAATTACACGTTATGTAAATAAAACTTCTCCTAAAATCAAGTCTAGTAAGATGCAAATAGGGAAACGATAAATAAATATTAATTAACTAGAATAGTTTTTAAAATAATATAATATAAACTTTTTTTTAATATAATTATTTATTTAAATATACTATAAAATTGATTTCTTTTTTGAATTAATAACAAATTATTAAATCATTAGAAAATGGAACCTTCAACTCAACCTAAACATTCTAATTGCCTATTATCAATGTTTATAAAAAAAATAATGAATTATGAATTAGGAATTATTGGCATTATTAAACTTAATATTCGTTATGAATTTACAATAAATGAAGAATTAAAAAAAGCAGTAGATTTATGGTGTAGTTCAAAAGAAGACGCACTAGATAAATATGGTCATATTAGTTATTGGGATGTTAGTCAAATAACTGATATGAGTGGATTATTTAGGAGCAAAAAGACTTTTAATGATAATATTTCTAGATGGGATGTTAGGAATGTTGAAAATATGAAAAGTATGTTTAACTATGCTTTAATGTTTAATAATGATATTAGTAATTGGAATGTTGGTAATGTTAAAACAATGAAATATATGTTTTCAGACAGCAAAAAATTTAATCAACCTATTGGAAACTGGGATGTTAGTAAGGTTACTACTATGAATTATATGTTTTCTGGTGCAATAAGTTTTAACCAAGACTTAAATAATTGGGATGTTAGTAATGTTGAATATATGGAAAATTTATTTAACAAAACTATACTAAATAAATCTATATCTAAATGGAATATTACAAAAGTTAAAGATATGTCTGGTATGTTTTTAAATGCTACACAATTTAATCAACCTATAGGAGATTGGGATGTTAGTAATGTTATTGAAATGAGTTGTATGTTTGAAAAAGCTATTGCATTTAATCAAGACCTTTCTAAATGGAATCCTACGAATAGTGAAATAATATATTATATGTTCGATAAAGTACATAATTTTGATTATAATAATAATATAAATGATGCTATGAAATCTAAAATGATTAATTAAATAAAATAAATAAGCAAAATAAATAAATAAAATAATAAAATAATAAAAACTTCATTAAAATTGAATTTCTTTTTTGAATTAATAATTATTATTATAAATTTTAAAAATTTAAAATGTATTCAAATTGCGAATTATGGTTATTTATGATGATGCTAAGAAGTTATGAACCAGGAGTAGTAGATATCATATTTAAGTGTATAAAATCACACACTTTTAAAACAAAAAAAGAATTACAAGAAGCTGTTAATTTATGGTGTGAAAATAGTGAAGAATGTATTAAAAAATACGGTCATATTAGTGATTGGGATGTAAGTCAGATTACTGATATGAGTTGTATGTTTTTAAATGCTAAACATTTTAATCAACCAATTGGTGATTGGGATGTAAGTAATGTTACTGATATGAGTTGTATGTTTTATAATGCTACTAATTTTAATAAACCTATTGGTGATTGGGATGTAAGTTCTGTTACTTGTATGAATAATATGTTTTCTCAGGCTAGAAAATTCAATCAACCTATTGGTGATTGGAATGTAAGTAATGTTACTGATATGAGTTGTATGTTTGATAGTCCTACAAAATTCAATCAACCTATTAGTGATTGGGATGTAAGTAATGTTACTGATATGAGTTGTATGTTTTTAAATGCTAAACATTTTAATCAACCAATTGGTGATTGGGATGTAAGTAATGTTACTGATATGAGTTGTATGTTTTATAATGCTACTAATTTTAATAAACCTATTGGTGATTGGGATGTAAGTTCTGTTAAATATATGAGTTGTATGTTTATAAAAGCTATCGCATTCAATCAACCTATTGGTGGATGGGATGTTAGTAATGTTACTGATATGGATAAAATGTTTCATCATGCTACAAAATTCAATCAACCTATTGGTGATTGGAACGTTTAAATCGTTTACTTAATGATATAAGTAAAGAAACTGATAGAAACTGATAGAAACTGATAGGAATATATTTAAATAAAATAAATAAGCAAAATAAATAAATAAAATAATAAATAATAAAAACTTCATTAAAATTGAATTTATTTTTTTAATGGAATTGAAATAAATCATTTTGAATCTAAAATGTCTTCCACTTGTAAAATATGGTTATTTATGATGATGTTAAGAAGTTATGAACCGGGAATAGTAGATATCATATTTAAGTGTATAAAATCACACACTTTTAAAACAAAAAAAGAATTACAAGAAGCTGTTAATTTATGGTGTGTAAATAGAGAAGAATGTATTAAAAAATACGGTCATATTAGTAATTGGGATGTAAGTCAGATTACTAATATGTGTGAATTATTTGAAAATAAAACACATTTTAATGATGATATTAGTGGATGGGATTTAAGTTCTGTTACTAATATGTGTATGATGTTTTATAATGCTACTAATTTTAATAAACCTATTGGCGATTGGGATGTAAGTAATGTTACTAATATGTATGGTATGTTTAAGTATGCTCAAGAATACAATCAACTAATTGGTGATTGGGATGTAAGTAATGTTAAAAATATGCATAGTATGTTTTTTGAGGCTAGAAAATTCAATCAACCTATTGGTGATTGGGATGTAAGTTCTGTTACTGATATGAGTTGTATGTTTGAAAAAACTATTGCATTTAATCAACCAATTGGTGATTGGGATGTAAGTTCTGTTACTCATATATATTGTATGTTTGAATATGCTACTAATTTTAATCAACACCTTTCTAAATGGAATCTTGTGAATAATGAAATAATATATGATATGTTCTATAAAGCACGTAATTTTGATTATAATAATATAAATGAAAATATGAAATCTAAAATGAAATCTACATCTTATAACAGTTTAAATTATATAAAGGAAAAAATTAAAATCAAACTAAATACATTCAATAACATTAATTTCGAAGTATATCCGAGTTGTGGTCATATACGTAATATGAACCCAGAATGTATGTCTATTGATATAGATGAACCTAATTATATAAGCATACAATCATTCATACAAAAAGATTACTATTACAGTTGGGATTTTAGTAATATAAATAACTCACCAAAACGTATAAATAATAAATTAAAATATCAAAGGGATAGAAATACACGATATCAAAATAAACTATAGGAAAATTAATAATTAAATAAAAACTATAATAAAAACTATTATAATAATACTTCATTTTAAAATTGATTTTTTTTAATTTAAATGAATATACATAATGTAATGTAGTATAGTATTTAATATGTATTCAATTTGTGAATTATGGATTTTTATGATAAATATAGGATTTCATGAACAAGGATTAGTAGACATTATACAATCTTATATGACTACATACACATTTCATGATTATGAAGAATTAATAAATGCTGTTAAAATATGGTGTTGTAATAGAACAAAAGGATTACTCTTATATGGACATATTAGTTATTGGGATGTAAGTCAAATTACTAATATGACAGCATTATTTAGAAATAAGAAAACATTTAATGATGATATTAGTAGATGGGATGTTAGTAATGTAAGAAAAATGGGTCATATGTTTTGGGAAGCAAAACTTTTTAATTGTAATATTAATAGATGGAATGTAGAAAATGTAACTGATATGTCTTGGATGTTTGGTCATTGTGTTTATTTTTCACACAATTTAGATAAATGGAAAGTTGATAAAGTTACTAATATGAACGGGATGTTTTATGACGCTCAAATATTTAAAAATAATAATATTATATCTATACAAAAATGGAATAATAAAAACGCATCTAAAAAACATATGCAAGATGAAGCATCATTATACTATATAGATTCTGGCAGATTCTTATAATAAGTTAACATCAATGACTAAAAATATAATATAACATAATAATATAATATAGTAAAATGGAATTAAATAAAATAGAAAGTAATAAACCAAATAATCTATATACTTTAAATAGATTCGTTTATAATCTTTGGAATTATGAACCAGGTATTATAAATATAATAATTTTTTTTTTACATCCTAGAGATAATGAATATAAATTTAATGTTGGTGAAATCGCAAAACAAATATTTTACGAAATATCATATCATTCTCATTTTAAAAATGATTTACTTAGTGGAATGAATACAAATATGTACTGTGAATGTTATTTTAATAGAAAACATCAACATCCTTCTAAACTTAAAAAACATAAATGTGTTAAATTATTGAGAATTGAAAAATTAGACTATGATGAAGATACATTTGAAAAAAAATATGTATGTTTATATGGTTTTGATTTTAATTATTTAACAACTGTTAATGAAAATGATATTATTAAATTAAATGAAACTTAAGAAAATTTATTAATAATATACTCTCTGGCAACTAATCTATACAACCTATTTGCCTCAAGTAAATCTTTATCTACTCCATTCCCATTTTCATATAAATGTGCCAGGAAAAAATTTCCTTCTATATTTCCTTTATTTACAACATCGGTATATAATTCAAACGCTTTAGTATAATCTTGACATACGTGATAACCCTTTTCATACATCTTTCCCAATCTAATAATTGCTTTTGTATTTTGAGCCGAATCTGCTAAAAACTTATACCAATTAAATGCTAGTTCATAATATTCATAACAAATAAATAACTCACTAATTTCCAATATAAATGTTTTACAATCAATGCTACCCTGTGTTACTTCATACTCAATAAGTTGATTTATTTTCATAATTTCTTCGTAAATGAAATCATAGTTTTTATGTTCTCTACTAATTTTCATAAGTTGTTCCATATTTTTTCTATGATTTATCATTGAATTATCTGTGTTATTATTACTTTTACAATGAGGACATCTAACTGATTTTCCTGCGTATGCTGATACTTTTACTTTACACTCAAGACATATTATTCCTCCACAATTATAACATATATATTTGAAATTTTCATAAAACTTTTTAACACAAATATTACATTCTAACATAGTTGGTTTAATTTTAGTTTTTTTTGATTCTTTTTCTTCTATTTCACTAGATGCTTTTCTTTTTGTTTTTTGAACATTTTGGTCTATTGTAGAAACAGTGTTTTCTATTAAAGACATTTATACACGAATCTATAATTCTGTATTTTTATTATTGTTAATTCAATTTTAATTTTTAGAGATTCTCTATTCTAATTTATAATTAAACAATTATTATCTTATATATATATATATATAATCTCTTTTTAAATTAATTATGTCTCCCAAAATTATTTATTATTATCAAACATTTGTAGGTTTAAATGATATATTATACAAAGGATGTCCCGTTACACATATACATCTATCTTCTATACATTTTGGAAAAAATGATAATGGAGAACCTTATATTCATCTTAATAATAATGAACCAACAGATAAACTATTTGATGATGTTTGGAAAGATTTAGAAGAAGCGTCTAATATGGGAATTAAAATAGTTTTGATGATTGGAGGTGCAGGAGGTGCATATAGTGAATTATTCAATAATTTTTCAGTATATTATCCTTTATTATGTGATTTGCTTAATAAAAAGAATATAATAAGTGGTGTTGATTTAGATATAGAAGAAGGAGTAGAACTAGAGAATGTTAAAATGTTAATAAATAATATTAAAACCGATTATAATAATTATACTATTAGTATGGCTCCTGTTCAATACGCATTACAAACTAATGAACCTGGTATGGGAGGATTTATATATAAGGATTTATTAGAATCTAGTGTTGGTAAACACATAGATTACTTTAACGCACAATTTTATTCTTCTTATACTTGTGATTCTTATATGGAATGTATTAAAAATGGTTATAGTAGAGATATGATAGTGATGGGAATGTGTGGAAGCGACTATATTGAAGATGACTGTGAAGAATTAAAAAAAATTGTATCTAGTGGAAATATAGGTGGAGTATTTATATGGGAATACAATTTAAGAAGTGAAAAATGGGAACAAACTATAAGTAATATTATTAATTAACAATATAATATTATTAATAATGTAATTGTATTCTTATTTTATTTTTAATAGAAAAGTTATTGTAAAACATTAATGAATGTTATCAAATATAATTTATATTAATCATCATTATTTATATTAATAATAATCATTTCTAATAGGTGTGTCATAATCGTATAATGATTCTAAATCGTTTGTAATTGAATCATAATATAAATTATTTTCATATAATCTTCTATTTAGTCTATTATATACAGTAAGAGCGTGTCTGTATCTATTATTAACAAGTAATATTTCTCCAATATAATCATAATATGTATATTCTAAATACATATAGTCTTTTTCTTTAACATAAACTCTTTTTATATTTTTTTTTTTATAATAAAGAATATTAAATAGTAAATACTCTAAGTAAAAATCTGTGCGATTTGTTATACTAAATGGAACTCTTCTTGGTAATTTATATAAATAACTATATTGTGAACTAATATAAAACCATAATTCAGGTGGTAAAAAAGGAACTAATCCTCTATAATTAGCAACGATAGCAATATTAATGAACATATTGAGATTTATTATAAATGCTGCCTCTTCATAAACCTTATCTACATCTAGATATGCTATTTTTTTCATTAATTTATTATTATCATCACATTTCACTTGATTAATTAAAATAGCGGGTTTCATGTTATGATCATCATTTAACATAATAGTCGCTAAATAACATAGTTTAGTAATTGATGTGTGTTTATTTCCACTTTTTAAATAATATATTAAACTAGTCATCTTTAATAATTCAAAACATAATAAATTATTATAAATACTACTATAATATGTTATAGGTATATGATTTTGTTCAGCGTCATTAATTATTAAATTATTAGCACGATAAGTATGATTATTCATTAAAAAATATGTTATTATTATATATTTAGATTTAAAAATTGTTAAATAAATTATAATTAATAATTTGATATATGTTCTTTTTTATTTATCTTGGTGGTATATTATAATCAAAGCAATACTTCTCTATTATAATTCTATTATATTGATTTTGTAATGAATTATAATTATTAGTAAAAACTTTACTCATATTATATTCTAGGTAAAAATTTGTCCTATTTTCAATTACTCCGGAAACTAAACTATTATAATTCAAATTTAAAATCATAAACGAACCTATATATAACCAAAGTTCAGGTGGTAAATAAGATATTATTTCTCTTAAATATGCTACTTGTGCTATATTGACACCCACAATATAATTCGCAAACAAACTTATTTCTTCAAATTCTAAATTACTTATTTTATGATCATTAACTTTTTGTTTAAATTTATAGTCTTGTATATTTCTTTTTGTTATATATCTACCATATTCTATGAGATTATGTGCTTTATATGTTGATTGATTTATTAACATTTGACTAGGGCGCTCATTATTTATAATATTACATAACTTATTTTTATGAGTATATGGTATTTTTAAATAATAAGTAGACATTATTATTATTTATTGAAACAATTATTATATATTTA
>ERZ1046568.1362-NODE-1362-length-17519-cov-9.601065_pt1 | contig 17519 bp, 12 predicted proteins | sample MGYA00383092_ERZ1046568 | MGnify/ENA primary metagenome ERZ1046568 (study PRJEB29581, sample SAMEA5548362) | metagenome | biome: marine; feature: coastal; material: water | depth 1 m | study: Short-term variability in the microbial, nano- and picoplankton... | reverse complement strand
ACCAACTCTCCTAGGTAACTATTGTAAGATAAGGACTTCGTGGATAAGCACCCAGTGTTTGGGTCATAGATTTTACATTTCTGTATGGGCTTCATATATAAGTGTAAACTCATAGCTCTGGAGCTCCCTACATTTTGAAGACTATGAAATAGCTTACCATCATCAATAAAGGAAGTATCCCCTTCTGTAAGTATTTCTGTACCATTATGAACCATCGCCATATTGTCCTGATCAAGAGAGTATTGTTCTTCGAGAATATCCCCCTGTAGAATCTGTACAAAACACTCTTTCTCATCATGACAGTGGATAGCTGTGTTCTGATCTATATCCCAACAGAGTAAAATAAGTTCATACTCATCGCTTTTTGAAATACAGTTTCTGAAGTAATGCTTTGAACTGAAATGCATAAATGCGTCATAATCACTCAAAGGGATATTTGACTTTGCAATATTATCAATGACAGTTTCGAACTGCCCTTCTTCCAAAAGAGCATTTAACTCATTTAAGGAAGAAATTTTTAGCTCGCTTTGCTGTGAAATACTCATGTGCAGCACAAATATAGCATTCACCGCTTGAATGAAGGAATAATGCACGTTTTCATTGTATTCTTATTAGAATATTACAACTTTGACCAATATATGCTAAAAGAACTTGCCTTTTTCAATGAGATAGTATCAAAACTGTTAGAAATAGAGGAAAATGAACCTGTAGTAAAGCCCATACCAACCGATGCAGTAATTCAAAACCTAGATTTAGGTTTCGAAGATGAACCTATGGATGAGTCCAATTGGAAAGAAGTAGTAGAGAATGCGGTAATGAATACTCCAAGAACTGCTTCCAAACTCTTTTTCAATCAGCTCTTTGGTGGTAGACAGCCTAAGGCTGTTTTGGGGGATTTACTAGCTGTAATTCTCAATAATAGTATGTATACCTACAAAGTAGCTGGACCACAAGCAGGTATAGAGAAAAGTATAATTAAAAAATCTTGTGAACTTGTGGGATACAAAAATGGAGATGGTACTATGCCTCCTGGTGGCTCAATGAGTAATTTTATGGGTCTAGTGATGGCTAGGGATGCTAAAGACGCATCGGCAAGCACGCAAGGTGTTACGAAAAGGATGACACTTTACACATCCAAGACTTCACATTACTCCACTCCTAAGAACGCAGCTTTTGGTGGTATAGGTAGAGAGAATGTAAGATACATTAAAAATAACGCTGTAGGACAAATGGATACGGATGACCTCGTTCATCGCATCGAACAGGATTTAGAGGCTGGTTTCACACCATTTTATGTAAATGCCACCGCTGGGACCACAGTTCTTGGTGCTTTTGACGATTGCAACGCTATAGCTGATGTTTGTGAAAAGTATGATCTTTGGTTGCATGTGGATGGAGCCTACTGTGGTGCTGTTATTTTTAGTGATAATTATAAACACTTAGTTGCGGGATCAGAACGCAGCGATAGCTTTAGCTATAATGCACATAAAATGCTAGGCACACCTTTAAGTAGTTCTATTTTCTTGACCAAACACAAAGCTCAACTGGTAAAATCATTTAGCAATGATGCAGAGTACTTGTATCAGACAGATGCAGACGATTTTGATCTTGGCAAAACAAGTATCCAATGTGGCAGAAGAAATGATGCCTTGAAACTTTGGACCCTTTGGAAATCGGTAGGGAATAATGGTCTAGAAGATATCGTGGACAATCAATTTCATCTTGCTCAGTATGCTCGTGAGTATGTGAGAAATAATCCGAATTACACAGAATACGGGATTGCAGATTCAGTATCCATATGTTTCAACTATAAAAACATCCCTGCAAAGACTATCTGCACTGTACTATATGAAAAAGCTACAGCTATGGTAGGCTATGGTCAGTTTGGAGAGGATGAATTTATCAGATTAGTAACTGTAAATGCCACAAATGGGGAAACTGAAATTAAAAAATTCTTTGAAGTTTTAGAAGCCACAGGAGAAGAGTTAGTCACTCAATCAGTTTAAGATTATGCTGATTAAAATAATAGCTCTTTCAGTATACGTACTCATCCTACTGCTTATTGGATTATTCGCTTCCAGACGAATTAAAAACATTAGTGACTATTACGTAGGTGGTAAGAAAATAGGATATCTAGCAGCAGCATTCTCTGCGAGAGCCACTGGAGAATCTGGGTGGCTACTCATTGGACTTACTGGAATGGGTGCAATGGCTGGACTATCGGCATATTGGGTAGTAGCAGGCGAAGTACTTGGTGTAGCTATATCTTGGATTTTTATGGCTAAAAGATTCAAACGTAAGTCCGATGCTTACGGCTCTATAACCATACCAGATTACCTAGACAGCCATTTCAAAGCCTCTAATCACTTCTTAAGAGGTCTGGCCGCAACCATACTCAGTGTATTTGTAATTATCTATGTAAGTACTCAGATAGATGCTACTGGAATAGCATTTGAGAGTATGATGAATCTGGACTACTACTGGGGGGCTATCCTCGGTTTTATCATCGTATTGATATACATATTCGTTGGAGGATTTGTGGCAGTTGTATGGTCAGATCTTTTCCAAGGAGTACTGATGTTCTTAGGACTTCTATTACTGCCTGTAATGGCATATACTCAGATGGGAGATGTTTCTATTCTTTCTTCTTTAGAATCAATAGACCCTGCACTTACGGATATTTGGGGTGGCAATGATTCTCTGGGTATGAACATAGCGACCATGCTTGGATTCAGCATGATTGGTCTTGGATTTTTGGGTTCACCTCAGGTTTACGTTCGGTTTATGTCCATCAACAACGAACGAGAAATCGAGAAAGGACGTAATGTAGCAATAGCCTTTACACTTCTCACCGATGCTGCAGCGGTAAGTATTGGAATATTAGCTAGAGTGTTTTTCACATCGCAAGGAGATTCTCCAGAAGGAATATTAGGGATAGGTGGTGCAGATGTTCTAAGTCTGATGACTGACCAATTTCTTCCATTAGGTCTAGCAGCTATTTATGTAGCAATTGTACTATCTGCTATTATGTCTACAATAGATTCACTATTGGTGATGGCTTCAAGTGCAATTACGCGTGATTTCTACCAAAAAATTATTAATCCTTCTGCAAGTCCTGAAAGACTTACAAAATTATCACGATGGGTAACGCTAGTAATGGCACTTATAGGATTATGTCTGGCTATGGCCCTCTCCTACTTTAGTCCTGAACGACAGGTGTTTTGGGTTATTATTTTCGGATGGAGTGGCATAGCGGCAAGTTTCTGTCCCGTGATGATTCTGAGTCTCTTTTGGCCAGCGTATTCTGAAGGTGGTGCCATTGCTAGTATAATATCTGGATTCATAGCGGTGTGCTTCTTTAAGTTTATCTTACAACCAATGGAGGGCATTGGTGAATATCTGGATAAACTAGATATCCTCGCTCCTAGCTTTTTAGTTTCTCTCATTTTTGGTTGGATTTTCACCAAGCTTTATCCACGAAAAGAGGATGCACAAGATAGCTAGTCCAATGCAATGAAACTTATCTATGTATTGTCGGTAATCGTTTTATCTGGGTGTGCGAATAAATCTCAAGAAACACACACAGGTGATAACAATTCTGAAACCATAGTCATAGATAGTATTCAAGCACCTGAAAAGGATACAAACGTTCAGTTGCTGTCATTTCTTGAAACGCCTTTAGACTTAACAGCACTAAAGACTAAATACAGAACTACAGTGACTACCAGTGTTACTAATGGTAAGGCGTATTATTTCAAGCCAAACGTTCGTGATTCTATCTTTTTCACTTACAACCTGAAAGCTGAACAATCTCAAGGCTTTGCTCTCAATCAACTTATTGTTTTAAAATACGGAGATCAAGAGAATTACTTTGACGATTCTAATGAAATCCTTCTAGAGATGAGAATCTCAAATCAAGACAAAGCACTTGGAAAGGCAAATCTGGTCGGACTAACTCGATCAGAAATAGTCCAGCGTTTTGGATGAAGATTCAAGACTGTAGACGGCAAAGTGATTTATAGTATTGGTAATAAAATTTTAGTTCTGAAATTCAATGCATCTCTGTTAGAATCTTATCGCTACATAAAATTGCATACTTTTAAGATAGATAATGACTTAATAAGTTTAATTTTGCCGCAGTGAAGCAATTGGCCTCCATATTACTCATACTTCTTTTGTCATTTGCAGGTGCAACTAGCACAATGCACCATATTGAGGAGAATGAGAAACATTGCCACTTAGAAGAAACGCATATCTGTGCACCAGATGCTCATCATCGCTGCTCTCTTTGTGATACCCTCTTATCCTCTGGTCTTACTTCATCTGGAGTATTTGATGTAGAGAAGATAAATCAGACACAAAATGCTACGGCATTTAATTCTTCAGCATTCTACCCTTTTGTAGATCGCATATCACTGGGTCGTGCTCCACCCCTAGGTTAATGATTTCTGTACTTTTCTAAAATCATTTTCACCTAAAAATTTTCAATAAACAATATTAAATAATGCGAACGCTCTTCGCAATACTTGTACTTATATGTACGAGTATTACTTCATTTGCTCAGCATAGAGTGATGGGACACGTGCTTGACAGTGCTACACTGCAACCACTTGGTCTATCCTTACTCTCTGTAGCTGGAAACAAACATATCGCTGACGAAAAAGGAATTTTTGATCTCGGTATTCTACCTTTTGAGAAGAATACTATACACGTGAGCCATGTAGGGTGCGATACTAGAGTAATTGAACTCGTGGTATCGGCAGATACTTTTATTGAAATTATCCTTCCTCACCACCACCATACATTCAAAGAAATCGTAGCCTATGGTCACTACAACAGTAAGGAACCAGATGCAAGGCTCGTCAAGACCATAAGTAATACACAACTGGAGCAAATGGCAGCAATCAGCCTAAGTGACGCTTTACAAAATACCAATGGAATTAATTTTTTAAGAACCGGAACTACTATAGCAAAACCCATAATAAATGGTATGCATAGTAATAGAATATCGGTGATTAACGATGACAGCAAACAAGAAGGTCAACAATGGGGCAGTGAACACGCCCCGGAAATAGATCCTTTAAGTGCAGGGAGTTTGGAAATCATCAAAGGTGCCTCAACACTAAGGTATGGTGGAGACGCGATGGGTGGGGTCATCCGAGTAGCTCCTGCCCTATTTCGAGATAGTAGCTATACCTCCATTTCTCTTCTTACAAAAGTAGAAAGTAATCCAAAAGGTGGGCAACTTGGTGTGAAAATAGAAAATCACAATAAGCATTTTGGCTTAGGTCAGCGTATTGTAGTAAATGCTAAGCGTCACGGAGATGCCACAGCACATGATTATGCACTTAGTAATACTGGATTTAGTCAATTAAGTGGCTCATACTACGCACAATGGATTAAAGGAAATAGTGAGTTATCAGGTACTGCTTCGGCATTTATTCAGCGGATTGGTATACTAGCAGCCTCACACATTGGCAACCTTACGGACTTAAATCGAGCTTTAAACAGTGATACCCCACTTGTATCACGTCCATTTTCCTATACTATAAATCCTCCATCTCAGTTAATTCAACACTATGCTGGAAAACTCAAATGGAAATACCATTCTCCATCTCTTGGTGATATTACTGCAAGCTATACCTATCAGAAGAACCATCGTCAAGAATTTGATAATCACCGAGGGAATGTAAATGCAGCTCTAGATTTAAACCTTACTACCCAACAGTTCAACGGAATAGTAGATAAACATATAGATGATATTCGAGTGCAGTATGGTGCTATGGCAGAAATACAAGAGAATGTATGGACCGGACGATACTTTGTGCCCAACTACATTCGCTACAAGGGAGGATATTTTGGCATTGTCACTTTAGAAAAAGAAAATAGTCTCGTAGAAGGTGGTGTGAGATATGATATTCAAAATACCACAACATACCGAAATATAGCTGAAGAGATACAGACTATGAATTTTGCTTTCAACGGTATCTCAGCAAATCTTAGTGGATGGAAAAAACTGACAGAAGACTTAAAAATTCATCTCTCTTTAGCTTCACGATTTAGAAGTCCAGATATAAATGAACTCTTCAGTGACGGTTTACATCACGGTTCTGCGGCACTTGAATTTGGCGATTTGAATCTCAACCAAGAACGATCTTACTCGCTAAACGCGGCACTTTACTATAACCACAATAGACTAAGAGTACAAGTGGAGCCTTACTTTCATTACTTCACTGATTACATATACTTGAAACCTACTGGTGAAACTCAGTTGAGTATTCGAGGAGCTTTCCCTGTATTTAATTACGTGCAAACAGATGCAACTTACTCGGGGACAGACATAGATATGCGTTATCGACTAGCCAGTCATTGGACTGCTGAGGCTAGCTCAGCATTGTTGTATGTCCGAGATGTACGAAATGATGTTTTCATTTTTGGGATACCCGCACAGCAATTCAGAGGAAGATTTAAATACACTTTTGCCGAAAAACTAGGACTCAAGAACGGGTATTGGTGGCTAGAAGGCAGCTATACAGCACGTCAAAACAGAGTAGAGGCTGAGGAAGACTTTACTATAACTCCTGATGCTTATTTCTTAGTCAATACCGAACTAGGTGCTCGATATAAAGAAACTCCAATCCACTTTAGCTTTGGAATAAAAAACATACTAAATACGGCATATAGAGATTACACAAACCGTTACAGATATTATGCTGACGACCTTGGCATATCTATTTATACAACACTTAATTATACATTTTAAAACACAAATTATTTTAACAATTAAACAATGAAAAACTTAAAAACAAACATTTCAATTTTTGCCATTCTATTCGTATTCACAACTGTATTTACAGGATGTAATGGCGACGACGATGAAGTAGTAACTCCAGAAGAAGAAAATGAGGAAGAGCTCATTACTACAGTAGAGTTGAGTTTTACAGAGGGAGGAAACACATCTGTATTCCGTTTTGCTGATCCAGATGGTGACGGAGGAAATGCACCCACGGAAAATGACACCGTAAGACTAAAAGCAAACACAAACTACACCCTTGCAGTACGTTTCTTAGATGAGAGTGATGCCAATGACGTAGAAGATATCACCGAAGAAGTAAAGCAAGAAGATGATGAACATTTGGTATGCTATTCAGTGCAGGGAGGTACTACTGTCACTATAACTGACAAAGATGGCAATGGCATGGACTTAGGTTTGACTGCTGATGTAGCTACAGATCTTTCTGAATCAGGTCACTTTACTATGAGCTTAAAGCATCAGCCTGGGGTTAAAGACGGGAGCTGTGAAGCGGGTGAAACAGACGTAGAAGTCAGATTTGCTCTAGAAGTAGAATAGTTCCTTTTTCTATTAACCTCCAAGCCATATCTAAACGCGGTTGAGGCTTTTTAATTTATAGCGTGCTTTAGTTTTTTTTACCTGCTAAGAAATTATAACCAAGTTATTCCCCAGCAATACTTCCATCTTATCTAAAATGCATCGTGGGTTTCTTCAAAGGAATGAAGCCTTTTTTCGTATTTAAATAGTCATCTAGCCACACTTGTTCCAATTTGGGTAACCTATATACAAATGCAGGAAACTCCTTAAAATCATTAGCTTGTATTTCAAATGAAACCAAATTGACATCATTTCCACGCCATCAGGAAATGATGTCAACTCATTACTTCCTACATATAAAGACTGCAAGCCAACCAAACTCCCTACAGAAGGAAAAGTCGTCAGTTCATTAGCATACGCACTCAAGTAAGTGAGATTTTTTAAGAGACTTATTCCTTTCGGAAGTATGGTCAGTTCATTGTTATTGATAGCGAGAGAAGTGAGTTCAGTCATCTCCTCAATACCGCTCGGAATTGACTTCAATCGGTTATCGGACAAATCAAGTTTAGTCAGTTTACTAAGTGAATAAAACGAGGCTGGGAAACCTACTAATCTGTTATTCTTTAGCTCAACAGACAACAAATTAGACAATTTTTCAAAGTCAATGTAGATATGCTTTATCTGATTATGAGTAGCTTCAATGACTTCTAGGTTGCTACAACGCACTAGTCGAGGAGGTAAATCCTCTAAACTACAGTGATTTGCTCTAAACTCCCTGAGACGTTCTAACTCCCCTATCTCTTGAGGCACATAGCGTAACGAACGGTTATAATCTAACCACAAGGTTTCCAAACTTCTACATTCACCTATCGAGTTTGAAAGTGTGTGAATGGTATTGTGAAAAAGGGATAATAGTTTGAGGTTTTTTAACTTTCCAATGTCATTGGGAACCACGCTTATATTATTATAGACTAAACCCAGCATATCTAGATTTGTTAAACCAAATACCGTTTTAGGTATTGAAACCAGCTCATTGTAGCTTAGAGACAACGATGTCAATTGTGTCAAACGGCTCAAATTAAATTTTTTGCCTTTAGTGCGTTGGATTGTTAGATGTGTAAGATTCGGATTACGAAGTACTTCATTTATCACAAGCTGATTTGCCCCATACAGTGTTACTCTTCTAAGCTTTGGCAAACTATCTATTCCATGTAGTTGGTAAGAAGAAGATAGATTAGAAAATGACAAGGTCAATTCTTCCAATTCTTGAAACATCGAAAATCCTTTTTGTTGAACAATACCCGCAGAGTCAGTCGCTAGATTTAGGTCTAGACGTTTGAGCCCATCTAAATCGAATATTTCTGTAACAACACCATTGGTCGTAAGTGACTCGAGATTTTTTAGTTTACAGATTTGTTTAGGGAGTTTATACTTTGCTCTAGAGAAATATCCCTGATCAGTATAAATCAATACACGAAGGTCTTTTAACTTTGAAATACGCTTATCCAACACCTTATCATAAGAATTGCAATAGCCTTGGCCATTACTCACACTAAGGCTGACAATACCTTTCTTATATAAATCCGATGGAATCGAATCGCAGATATCGAGCGTTAAATTTTGAGCTTGACTAACTAGTGTAAAAAGTATGAGAAGATACGTACTAACACTCGTTTTTATCATTGAGTACAAAGATGAGTAAAACAAATCACTATGCCTTCTATGATCAATCAAGAAACAAATCGGAGTATTACACTAGAACGCATTAATATTTCAACTTGGATCAATTAAATATCGAGAATGCAATACTATTGAAAATTTAACCTTATCTTCTCTACCTCATCTGCCCAAACTTTATCGCCATCTGAGATATCTGCTATGGATTTTACCTGTGCTACTAAATCTTCTATCCCTTTTGAAGATTTGAGAGGTCTGCGGAATTCCAGTCCTTTACTAGCGGTCAGCAGTTCTATGGCTTGTATACGTTCTACGTTTTCGATTACCCGTAGGCATTTGGTAGCCGCATTGGCTCCCATACTCACGTGATCTTCTTGTCCATTGCTACTTTCTATGGTATCTACACTACTCGGCGTACAGAGTTGCTTGTTTTGACTTACTATACTCGCTGCAGTATATTGTGCGATCATCAGTCCACTCTCTAGCCCTGGATTAGATGTAAGGAAAGCCGGCAGCCCTCTCTTCCCCTCTACAAGTCTATAGATCCTACGCTCTGCTATACTACCTATTTCGGCTATGGCTATAGCAAGGTAGTCAAGCTGTAATGCCAGCGGCTGCCCATGAAAATTACCTGCACTCAATACGAGGTCTTCATCTGGGAATACATTTGGATTATCCGTCACCGAATTTATCTCCGTCTCAAACACTGCGGATACGTGATCTACAGCATCTTTACTTGCTCCATGCACTTGTGGCACACATCTGTAACTATATGGGTCTTGTACATGTACTTTGTCTTGTTCTAAAATTTCACTTCCTTCCAAATGACCCAGTACTTCTTTAGCTGTGGCCAATTGTCCTTTGTGGGGACGAATCTGATGGCTGTAAGCTAAAAATGGCTCTTTACGCCCATCATAGGCATCTATGCATAATGCAGCATGGAGGTCTGCTCGCTTAAGTATATCTTTCGCTTTGAAAAGGCATTGTAAACCATATGCCTGCATAAACTGAGTACCGTTGATGAGGGCTAGTCCTTCTTTCGGACCAAGATGAAGTTCCGATGCCTCAGCCTTTACTCTTTTCCGATTTCTCCATACCTCTCCTTCACCGATAAGAGGCAAAGCTAAATGGCTCAAAGGAGCCAAATCTCCACTAGCTCCAAGACTTCCTAATTCGTAAATTACAGGTGTAATACCTTCATTATAGAAATCCAGTATTTTTTCTACCGTTGCCAGTTGAACTCCACTATGTCCGTAGCTCAAACTTTGTGCTTTCAAAAGCAGCATAATCTTAACAATTTCACTTGGCACGTAGCCTCCTGCTCCACAAGCATGTGATCTGAGTAGGTTTACCTGAAGATCTGATAATTTGTCCCTGCTTATCTCAGTATTGCAAAGCGATCCAAAACCTGTATTTACCCCATATATAGGGGGGCCGTGTTGTGCTACCTTGTCTATCAAATAGGTGTTGCACTTTTCTATTTTGGCTTTAGAAGATGCAGATAGCTTTACTTCTACACCTGACTCCACTATACTGCGTATATCTTCTATACTATGATGCTCGGCAAGTTCCATGAATGGCGAAAATACTGCTTTCATAGTTCATTCATCTATTTATAGGGTACAAGATATTTGCACAAGCTATCCATCAAAAAAAGAATACTTTTTATTCTTAATTCTCACTTTTCCAAAACATACATTTGACCCATCAGTTACATAGATATCAAATGAGCGAACAATTATTTAGTAAGAACCTCGGACGGTCCATCATAATAGGTGCAATCATACTAGTGGTGGGATATGTTGTGAAAGGACAACTTTCTAAAAAAGATGAGAAAGCTACTCCGAAGATATCATTCAGATCTAAAATAGTAGAAACGGTTCCTGCAGCTACTTCTGCTCTACCTATTAATGTAAATGTAAGTGGAAGACTCTTAGCTACTAATAGAATGGATCTTTATGCAGAAGTATCTGGAATACTTCACAATAATTCTTTCAAATCCGGTCAAAGATTTGGAAGCGGACAGAGTATAGCTGTCATAGATGATAGCGAATATAAAGCTCAACTCACTGCTGCTCGTAGCAGCTTTATGGGTCTACTTAGCCAATCATTGGTAGACATTTCGTTAGATTACCCAGAAGAAGCCCCGACTTGGCAAGCTTTTCTAAACAACATACAACCCAACCAAAAACTACCCGATCTTCCTAAAATAGAAAATAATCAACTCAAGCGTTTTTTAAGTGGGAGAAACATTCTGAGTAACTATTACACTATCCAGAGTCAAGAAGTTCGCCTAAACAAATACAGAATAACGGCTCCATATAGTGGCCTCCTCAGTGAGACATCGATATATCCCGGAACACTTGTACAGTCTGGTCAGAAAATAGGTACATTTGTGCAACAAGGCACCTATGAACTAGAAACAGCGGTCACACGAAGCGACTTAATATTTCTCAAAAAGGGAAGTAAGGTAAGCCTTAGATCACAAGCCTTGTCCAAGGAATACCAAGGGACAGTAAGTAGGATCAATAGCACCATAAACCCTACAACGCAATTGGTCAGTGTCTTTCTCACAGTAAAAGGTGCAGACTTGAAAGAAGGGATGTATCTAGACGCCAATATTCAAGCAGGTCTTGCCAAAGATGCGATATCCATAGACCGAAATATATTAGTAGATGGTAAATCGATATACACTATCACTGCTGACTCTACCCTCACCCTGATGCCGGTGAAGGTTATCACGTACTCTGAGGATCAAGCCATTATAGAAGGTATACCTCCTGGTACGAGTCTTCCTTTGAATCCTGTAAGTGGTGCTTTTGAAGGGATGAAGATCATACCTAAACCAGCTCAATAGAATATGAAGAAGATTATTGCTTATTTCATAAAGTATCCCGTCTCCGTCAATACGCTATTAGCTATAATATGCATATTCGGTGCTATTGCTTACCTCAATATGACGGCTAGTTTCTTCCCATTAATAGACAGTCGCATTGTTACCGTGCAACTTGTCTACCCTGGGGCGGCACCTGAAGAGATGGAAGAAGGTATAGTAGCACTTATAGAGGAGAAACTAGAAGGAGTTACTGGTATAGAACGTATTACTAGTTGCAGCAATGAAAATGCTGCTGCTGTGACCGTAGAAGTGGAAAAAGGCTACGACACCAAAGTTGCCTTAGAGGATGTAAAAAATGCTGTAAATGCCATTAATAGTTTCCCCGGCGGATTGGAGAAACCCGTGGTCTCACTGAAGGAAAACATCAATTTCACCATAAACTACGCCATCACCGGTGAGACTATAGAGCTAAAGGCCCTGAAAACATATGCACGTCGTATTGAAAAGGACCTTCTCTCCTATGATGGAATCTCCAAAGTAGAACTAGCAGGATTTCCAAATGAAGAAATTGAGATATCCTTGGATGATGAAGCACTTCGTGAGTACAATATCACTTTAGAGCAAGTAGGGATACTCATCCGGAGTGCCAACATAGATATCACAGGAGGAAGCATAAAAGCCAGCAATGAAGAGCTACTTATCCGCAGTAGAAACAAAGCTTACTACGCTGACCAACTTGAAGATTTAGTCATCAAAACCACAGAGGAAGGTGCCGTAGTGAGACTCAAAGATGTGGCAAGTGTGAATGACAAATGGTCTGATGATCCTAATAGAATTTATATCAACGGGAAACCGGGCGTTGAGATTCTGGTAAGTAGCACAGATAAAGAAGATCTCCTGAAAAATGCCGCATATACAAGGAGTTATTTTGAAGAATTCAATAAATTGAATCCACAACTGACTGCCACACTCATTAGAGATCAAAGCGAAACTTTAAAAGAGCGTAAAGACCTGTTACTTGAAAATGGAATAATAGGAATGCTCTTGGTACTACTCCTGCTTTCTCTTTTTTTAAATATAAGAATAGCCTTTTGGGTAGCCGTAGGATTACCTGTTTCATTCTTAGGGATGTTTGTCATAGCTCTCTATGCAGGAGTCACTATCAATGTCATCTCACTCTTTGGAATGATTGTGGTAATAGGGATTTTGGTAGATGACGGAATAGTCATAAGCGAGAATATTTTTAGTCACTACGAAAAGGAAAAAGGTGCTCTACGAGCTGCTGTAGATGGCACAATGGAAGTACTCCCAGCAGTATTTAGTGCTGTGATTACCACGATGGTGGCATTCAGTTTCTTCTTTATGGTAGATGGTAGAGCCGGAGATTTTTTTAGCGAACTTGCTTTTGTAGTGATAGCTACGCTAGCAGTATCACTCATAGAAGCTCTAGTAATCTTGCCTGCTCACTTAGCACACAGTAAAACACTCCAGGAAGGTCAGAAAAAGAATAAACTGGAGCAATTTACGGACAGGATAATGCACGTCTTGCGCGATAAAATCTATGCACCAGTACTCCGCTTCTCACTAAACCATAAGTTTCTCACCTTTGCCGTAGCCATAGCTCTGGCAATGATTACCATCGGCGGAATAAGTGGTGGTCATATTCAGTTCACCTTCTTCCCAGTCATAGAGCGAAATGATGTACCCGTCAACTTAAGCATGGCAAGTGGCACACGAGAGACCATAACCAATACTCGTTTGGAGAAAATAGAGGCTGCAATTTGGGAGGTGAATGAAGAAATAAAAAAGGAAAGTGGCTCAGACGTAAGCATTATCAAAAACCTCGAAAGGAAAATAGGTCCATTATCTCACGAAGGAAGTATTAATGCCAAGCTAGTGGGTAGTGAACTACGCAGCATTAGTAGTATGGAACTTGCCGCTAGATTTAGAAAAAAGGTGGGTAGTATGGATGATTTAGACAAGCTGACCTTTGGTAATGCAAGTGCATTTGGAAAACCTGTATCTGTTACCTTTCTTGGTGAAGATCAGACTGAGCTAGATGCTGCAAAAGCTGAACTAAAATTAGCTATGCAGCAGCTACCAGAATTGAAAGATGTGGTAGAAAATATGCAACCTGGAAGACGAGAAATCAATGTACAGTTGAATGATAAAGCATACATACTTGGTTTGAACGAAGCTCAAGTACTTAATCAAATCAGACAAGGATACTTTGGATATGAAGTACAAAGACTACAACGAGGTAAGGATGAGATAAAAGTATGGGTGCGTTTTGATGAAGAACAACGAAGCTCACTCTATGACCTTGAAGACACTCGTATACGTACTACCGGAGGTAAAGAAGTGCCTCTTCGAGAACTTGCAACTTTCACTACAGAAAGAGGTGTAGTTGGTATAAACCACTTAGATGGCCAAAAACAAGTGACCATTGAAGCTGAAGTCAGTAGTAATAAGGTTTCTGCTCCCTTGATCATTGCCAAAATACAAGAAGAAATAATCCCAGACATACTCGCAAAACACCAAAGCATATCTACCCTATTTGAAGGACAGAATAGAGAAGCTGCCAAGACACAATCCTCTGCAAAGTTTGCCTTCCCATTTGTGATATTTTGTATCATTATCATTATCACATTTACCTTTAGATCACTTGGTCAGGCTATCATTATACTTGTACTGCTCGTACCTTTCAGTCTTATAGGAGTAGCATGGGGACACGCTATACACGGTCAGCAGATGAGTATCTTGAGTTTCTTAGGAGTGGTTGCATTGATTGGGATTATCGTAAATGATAGTCTTGTGCTTATAGAAAAAATGAATATTTACTTGAAAGAAGGGATGAACTTTATGGAGGCAGTATACCAAGCGGGATACGTCAGATTCAGGGCTATATTCTTGACAAGTATGACCACCATAGCTGGACTTGCACCTTTGATAATGGAAAAGAGTTTTCAGGCTCAATTTCTCATACCTATGGCTATCGCTGTAGCATATGGAATAGGCATAGCAACCGTTCTTACACTCATACTTTTACCCGTTTTTTTGGTGGCTTGGAATGAGTTAAAAAGAGGCGGAGGATGGATCTGGAACGGTGGAATAAGACCAAGTGCAGAATCAGTAGAACCAGCAATAAAAGAACTAGAAGCGGAAAAATATGAATTGGAAGATTAGTATAACACTGACTATCAACCTTCTTTACGGAATACAATCAGTAGCCCAGGAAGTGATGCCATTGAAAGACGTTATATCCGAGGCATTAGCTCAAAACTTTGATATTGCAATAGCCTCAAACAATACTCTGATAGCTAAAAATCAAGCCACTAAAGCTCAAGCTGGCTACTACCCTACCGTAAGTCTGAATGGTAATGCAAATTATAGCATAAACAACACGAATCTGAAGTTTGCTGGTGGACTGCCAGACGTAGAAGTGGACGGTGCACAGAATACTAGTTTGGGATCCAATATCGGATTCAACTATGTTATTTTTAATGGATTTGGGAAAGTTCCGACTTATCAAAACCTGATGTTTAGTCATAAACTGAATGAAGTACAGGCACAAGTGATAGCTGAAAACTTAGTTCTGGATATCTTAAATAAATACTTAGATATCCAAGAAAACTGTCTAAACCTCGAGGCTGCTAACTCTAATCTCTCAATATCTAGAGACAGACTACAGCGTGCTACACTTGGAAACAAAAATGGAGTAAAGACGAAACTAGATGTACTAAGTGCTCAAGTAGATTTCAACAATGATAATCTACAAGTACAAACCATACTCACCAATATCAGTAAACAAAAAGCTTCCGTAAATATACTCATGGGAAGAGAGCCTGGTAATCCGTTTCGTACTTCTGAGACGATAGAAGTCCCAGCAGATCTAAAAATCAGCAGTATCGAAGATCAAGCATTAGAAAATAACAGTACAATCCTACTTGCTCAGCTATCCCAAAGCTTGGCAACAAACCAATCTAAAATGACCGAAGGAATTAGACTTCCTACACTTTCGGCAAGTGGATACTATGGATACAACACTTCGCAAAATGGTGCTGGAATCATTCTATCACAAAGCAACTTAGGGTTTAATGGAGGCTTGACCCTTAGTATGCCTATTTTTAATGGCAATCAACTAAGTACGGCTATGAAAAATGCAGACATCAGCCTTCTCAACAGTGATTTAGAACTAGAGAAAGCAAAGCTAGCCATCAAAAATCAACTCTATGCTGCACAAGCTGACAACGAATTGCTTCTAAAAAATCTAGAACTTCAAGAAGAAAATATAGCCTTGGCAAGTACAGCATTAGAAAGAGCTCAGCAGAGTTATAACAATGGGCAGATAAGTTATAATGACCTTAGAGCTGCACAACTAAATCTATTCATAGCCCAAAATAGCTTGGTACAAGCAAAAATAAACGTGGTAAAACTCTACTATACGATTAGTAGAATTAGTGGAGGATTACTGAATTAATTTAGAAGAAAATAAATAAAAGAAGTTCTGAATATTGCTATCCAGAACTTCTTATTTTAAGGTAATCTCAACCTTAGAAAATCAAAAAATCACATTAGACTAACCGCCTTAGATCTTATATTTTTACTTACGTCATACTTTTCCGCAGTCAATCAAAAAACGTTGGACAAGAAGTAGCTTAGTTCAGCTGAAATAAAGTAGTTCGGTTTGGGGGTTAAATCTAAACAAAGTTAAAATTTATAATTGGATTCTAAACCTAGTTCAAACATTTCTGCTCTCTAAAGCTAGCTTTGTAATCACTGCTTTTGTATTTTCAGGGAAATCGCCTTTCATCATCCACTCGTAATAGCCTCGGTTCTCTTTAAATACATTTACAACCTTTTGATTCTTATACTTTCCAAAGTTGAAGAGTGCTTCCCCGTTTTCACCTCTTTTGATTCTTCTAGCAAAGTCAAAGAATTCACTTTCCCCACTAAACGCATTCAAAAAATCAATATCTCCTTCGAGTTCGTCATAGTGATCTATTTGTGCTTTGATAATCTCCCAAGTAGCTACAGTGTCTGCTTTTGCACTATGAGCATCTATTAATTCTTTACCGCAATATTTTTGATATGCAGCTCCTAGATTTCTAGGTTCCATCTTATGAAAGATACGTTGAGCATCAATAAATTTTCTGCTTGTATCAAAACTCACTCCAGCTCGATAAAACTCTTCAGCAAGCATTGGGAAATCAAAACGATTGCTATTGAAACCGCCAAAATCAGAATCTCCAATAAAAGTATGAAGTTCCATAGCGAACTCAGCAAAGGTGGGTTTAACTATCACATCCTTATCCCATATGCCGTGTATTTTCGATACAATAGGCGGAATAGGAACAGTTGGATTTATAACTTGATGAAGGTGCTCCTCGCTCCCATCTGGCTGTATCTTTATGCAGTATATTTCTACAATTCTGTCTGAAGAAACATTTACTCCAGTAGTTTCCAAGTCAAAGACTACTAGTGGTTTTGTCAATCTGATATTCACAATACGAAGGTAGTTTTTAGTCCAGGCTTATTGGTTAGTAGACTTCAAAGGTTGTCCACTACTTTTTAAATAAATGTCAGTTCACCTTCAATTTCCGTTTATTCGAATAATCATTAATTAAAACATTCAAAGCCGATGAAAAATGTATTCATACTTGCAGGCAGCAATAG
>ERZ1046568.1350-NODE-1350-length-17653-cov-6.071429_pt1 | contig 17653 bp, 18 predicted proteins | sample MGYA00383092_ERZ1046568 | MGnify/ENA primary metagenome ERZ1046568 (study PRJEB29581, sample SAMEA5548362) | metagenome | biome: marine; feature: coastal; material: water | depth 1 m | study: Short-term variability in the microbial, nano- and picoplankton... | reverse complement strand
CCGCACTCTTCCATAGTAATGCACATCAACTGTTGTAGTGTGTTTATAGGACTATTTTTCATATTCTTGTTTGTACCTCCATTGACAGTATGCTTCCCAACCATATTCATACATAGCATATGCTACAACAAAGCCAACCCAAGGAATAGCAAATGCCGAAGTTACCATTAAATCTGCTGCTAAAAATGCTGCTGGATAATCATACCACCGTATCATTTATTGCCTTCTTCTGCTTCTTTTTTCTTTTTACGCCGTTGATAAAATCCACCAGTATATTCAATATTTTCAGTACGCTGATTTGGAGGACAAACTGTAACTTTTCCTCCGTTTTTAATATATTCTTCAATTGCTTTTTTTGATTCGTCGTCTGTGTCTCTTGGTACTGGTGTCATCTTTTTAGTCCTAACTCGTTGTATGCAATTTGAATTGCTTTAGATTGATAATATGCATCTGCTAATGCGTTGTGTAGACTGTTTTGGATCTTCTTACGAGGATCTTCTTGACAACAGCCAAAAAGCGTTCTAGAATCTCGTATAATCCAGAAGTTCCACGGAATAGGCTTTGCGTTGCGGCGGAACATGTCTTCCATAATGGTATAGTCAAAACCGTATCCTTGTCCCCACAATGTGTCAACACCAACGACAAACTTACTAATACGTTTTAAAGCCTCATCTACTGTAATTGCACCTTCTTGGTCGAACGCTTCTTCCATAATCTTAGTATCTTGTTTAGCCCACCATGCAATAGTATCATCACTTGATGTACGTCCTAAACGATCTTGATCGTCGATACTAATTTTAAAGTAAAGTTCGCTATGAGGTTCTGAATCGTCTAGTGGATTAAACTTAACTGCACCTAGCGATAGTACAGTTGCCTGAGGACAAGTGTCAATAGTTTCTAAGTCGATAGTGGCATGTGTAGCCATAAAAATACTCCTAACAATTTATATACTATTATAGCGTATAAACTGCTAGGAGTCAAGTGTTTTTTAGATAAATTGTTCTAGTTCTGGGGCTTTCCAGCCTGCTGGTTTTAGTACTTTGCCGTCTTCACGTTTACGCACTTTACCTGTTTCTGGATCAATCTTAGCAAAGTTTGTGTCCATTACTTCTTTCTCCGTCCCAACCTGCGGCACGTACTGCGCCCATAGTAACAACTAAGATGTCGATGAGTGCGTCGAGTTGTTCGACTTTGTCGTTTGCTGCTACAGCATCTACTAGTTCGCCTACTTCCTCGTCAATAAGACTGAGGTACATTTTGTAGTTTGCTTCTGATGGTGGTTGATCACACGCTGTAGCAAACATGTCAATATCTTTAAATGGGTTTGTCATTTATACCTCTTTATGTTGTAACAAACGATGAAGGGTCAATTGTTGCGTGTTCACCGTCTGCATATTCGCCGCCGATTTGTATCCCAGATGGTTTTTCATCTGACACAGCAAGTATACTTTCTGCTTCTACCATGCGAATTTCAATCGCATCATTACTGTCAGTCTGAACTTTCATAGCACGAGTCCAGCGCCCGTGTTCAATAAGGATCCAATCACCTACATTGTATTCGTCTTTGTTTTCAGGGCCTTTATCATAAACTTTGCCCCAGCGTGGATATATACCTCTAGTTTCTCCATCATCATCTCGCAAAATTAATCCTGATTTTGTTTTTTGTTCGCCAAAATACATGTCAGTTATTAGTACACGATTGCTTACAGCTCGTGGCGAGCCGTTTATAGTTTTAATGTTTTGAGCCATTATTCACCTTTTTGTACAAAATTTCCGTCTTCGTCTTCAACCCAATCATCTGAGCTTTCGGGTTCAACCCAATCATCTGTAAGATCTTTTTCAGGTGATTGTGATTGAGTCTTTTTAACTGCTACTTCGTCTGGAGCATTATTTTGATAGTAACTGCTAAGAACGTCTTCACGCTTTTTAATTATTTCTCCGCCAGGTCCAAGTTCGTCACCTCTTGCGTTTACTCGAGCATTTCCTACTGCCGGTGTTAGTTCATTTCGTTGACGTAACAAATCCATATCAACTTGTTTACCTTGCATACTTTTATAGACTTTACGTCCTGTTTGTTTCATTGGCATTTTAGTACCTCCTATTAGTTATATATGTACTTATCTCAAGAACTCTCTCCAATCCAGGTCAAACTGGATTGAATTTATCTTATGTACGCCTATTAAGTATAATACATAACTTGCTACACTTGATCCTCTACCTACTCCCCATACAATATTGTTCTCACGCATAAAGTCTACAAGATAGATCATATAACGTAATAAGTTGTTCATATCACGCTTCTTAAATTCTATAAGTTCCTGACTTGCTCTTGCTATTTCTTTATCTGTAGTACATTTATTCAGCACCCAATTCTGTACATCGATTGCTTTGTATTCTTCAGGCATAAACCATTCACTTTGACATACACCGTCAAATGTCTTTTCGTCTACATCTAATGGAATATACTTTTGTAGTTTATCAAAGCCTTGTTCTTCCATTGCTGTGTTAAACTTGTCTACATCATCTGATTGCTCGCACAGAACTACATGACACTTGTTTACATGACCTGAATAGATCATATTAACTAATTCTTTATTTGTAAATCGCGGAATACCGAGGTCATCTGTTTTCATAAGCATACACTTATTTTAACTTACATTGATTAAATTGTCAAGCCCTTCTTGGCCATTTTGTTGTTCTTTTTGTTTTTGATACGCACGGGCCTGACGAGAACGAGACTCTTCTTTATACATGTCTAACAAAGTAGCAACTTGTTGTTGCACTTGAGGGTTGTGTGATTGGAAATACCTCTGTGACAATTTTGTAATAGACTCATCTATCTCTGCATCTGAAAGCTTATCAAACGAGTCTACTAAAGGATTAAACACTATGCCGAGAACTCACTAATATAGTGTGCATATACAGTAGTGCCGCCATCATCTGTCCAAAAATCAACAATCTTAGGATCAGTTGGTGATGCTACTGTAAACGGAGTTGGAAAGTTTGTATCGTATTTAATTATGCCGCCTGCTTCGGTTGACCAAATAACTGTTCTAGGTGTAGCACTGTCGCTGCGTATTACTACTCTAATCTTTCCTAATTTATTTGTGTCTGGCCAAACTGCTAACCTCAGTGTTACATTATTAGAAACTGTAATAGTTTGGTAGTGTCCGTTAGTAAAGTTAATATCTTGTAGACTGTCAACTTCGCCCATTGGATTAACTTCTTGTGTAACTGCTTCTAAACTTGCATCTCTAATAACGCTTCCGTTAAAATCGTTATCTACATTAACCTTTGCAGTTGTATCTTGAAGTGATTCGATTTCTGCCTTAGATGCTACAAAATTATCTTTTATAGTACTAAAATTATCACGAAACCCTTGTGAGTCGTTGTCTTGACCTGCTACAGGATATTCTGAATCAATGTCGGTTGTGTTTATATTGCTTGCCATTATGTTTATCTCCAAACGTATTTATTATAAATTAAAGTCGTAGTTAGCAAATACGAAGTATTTAGGATCGCCTACGCCTTCGGTTGCATCAATTAAAAATCTATCAATGTCAAGTTCAAATTGTCTATAATCAAACTCACTAAAATTAATTGCTGCTTTTATTGTTGCGCTAGTACCTGGGGTGCAATATGCTAACGGTATTGCAAGTGTAAAGCCTAGCTCTTGAATACTATCTTCCTGTGCTGTTCGCATCCATAAAGGTAAAAAGTTTCTTTCGGTTCTTCCTAACTTACTAAATTCTTTTCGCATATTACTTATATTACTAATATATTTTGTAATTTTATTAGGATCACTTACTTTTACTGCTGCACTATCTGCTCTTACAGTATTTTCTGGAATTGGTCTTTGATCTAAATTAGTTGCAGATCCTCTATTTAATTCTGCAATTGTGTTGCCTGAGCGTTGTGCAATAATTAAGTCATCGCCAAACACCCAATCTATAGAGTTGCTACGAGTTTCCATACTAAGTGTGTCTCGAGTAGGAATAGTATTAGATACTCCTAATCGTCCTACTATAGGTATTCTATTAAATTGTGAAGTATCATAAAGAGGATTATTAGGTTGTGCTCTTATAGTGTTGACTAATATTTTAGCATTATTTTTGATAGTAACAGATTCAGAAACTTTGCCGTCTTTTTCGTAAGAGTCAATGATATCTAGATATACTACTTCGTATATAATATTATTAGTACCTGGATCTTTAGCCACTGCTGTTTTAAGATCTCCAATTCTATAATTCTTTCTTCTAGAAGTAAGAGCACTTACAGCAACATATTGCTCAGCTAATTTTGTTTCAATGCCTGAATAAACTAATAGCTTAATATCTTTTGTTAATCCAAACTCGGCATCATTAGGGCGATATATGTTCTCTGGTGGAAATATTGCAGCATCAGTTACAAATTCGTTAAAAGTAATTCTTTGCTCAGGCTTCAATAACGGCTTGAGATAAATGTTTGAATACAATTTATCATCTGGATCTGAAACTGTTATTTTAAATGTTCTTGTAATAGCACTGTATCCAAAATGATCTTGTGCTCTTACAGTAAACTCGTAGTCTCTGTCTACAGAAGTAGTGTTACCATCTAACACAAGATTAGCACTATCAAAAACTGTTAGACCCTTTTCTTGCACACTACCGAAACTATTTATTTTACCAATAATTTCTCCGTCATATGCAAGAGATAGACCTGGGGGTAATCTTCCATCTTGTAAAGAGTATAACATATTAGAATCAGGTACATCAGATTCTGCTGTAACACTTAGCGTTGAAATATAATTTGAATTTATATCTCCTAAATCGTCATCTGTTATCCATCTTATGTTACTATTAACTTCGCCTAAAAGAGTAACCTTAAATGTTTTCTTAGTTTCTGAACGTTCGGAACTGTTACCCGTTACGCGAATAGCATTAACAGTAAACACATATTCTCTTGTTACCGTCGGTTGAAATGGTACCTTGCCTGCTACTTCTCCTGAAACTTGATCTAACGATGTTCCTAGAGGAAGTACACTAGGCGAACCATCGTCGTTTATATCAAGTAATTCGTAAGTTGTAAATCCAACTAAACTGTTAGGATCGATAATATCTAAAAATAACGAAATATAATTGTTAGCTCGTCTAACTCCTAAATCTGACGGTGTTAACCATATAGGAGTTCTTATTGGAGTATTGTCAGCACTAAACACCCCGCTACCAACTTGCATGATAGTGTTATCTGCACGTAAGAAATCGTCACCTACTACATAAATTCTAAATGTTCTTGTCGCCGTAGTATCACCGTCTGTTACACTAACAGTAAATTGATAGTAGCGATTTAATTTTTTAGGAACTTGGGTAGGAGTTGCAAAATCGTAAATAGCTACGTCATAATAAAAACTATCAAAACCTTGTGCACTTTTTATACCAAAATCGTATGGATATCGATCAAAGTTATTTTCATCATAGATTCCACTTTTTGCTTGTTTATCTAACGCAAGTACTGGGTCTACAACACCTACTAGTTTACCGTCTTTAGTTAGTGATATACCTGGAGGAAGTTCTCCGCCATCTTGCCCTATAAAATATATTAGCCGTTGCCCTGAACTAGTGTCTCTGTCAATTACTTGTAACTGATAATCTACAGGCGAACTATCTAAAATAAAATACGTTCTGTTAGTGCCAATATCAAGGAGGTCTTCAGGTGTGACCCAGATAGGCTCGTCTTCGCCTTGTACTTCGATTGTAAATGTCCTATCTTGTACAACACCATTAAGTGTTCCTCTAAGAACAAATCTATAGTTAATATTTCTAGGAACTTCAAAAGGAGTACCTATTATTGAAGTACCACTGAGTCTCATACCCTTAGGAATTTCACCTCCTAGTAGTTGTACTGTAGCGGTTTGATCCACAGGAAGAGCAACAGTTGTTGTAATTCTTTCCTGTAGTATTGCTAATTTTGTTCCAGATCTTTTATTCCATAAAGCCATCTACACGTTCTCCGTATAGTATTTATCGGCTTTACGTACTAATAGTGCCAAGGTCAATTTGAGCAGTATTAATATCAGGACCTAGTATTGCACCTAGATCAATATTAGTAGCATTTATTACATAATCTATAATAGAATTAAATTGTCGTTGTATTACAGGACCAAAGTCCCAATAATTATCAAAATAAACACTGATATCTCGTATGTCAACACCGTGTACATTGCCGGTTAAGTTACCTACAACGTCACCTGCACTTAGTGTATCTACATTAACAATGTTTTGGTTGTTAGCGTTTAATGCTCCTGACAAGCTCGGAGATGGATCGAGTGCGACTAAATTGTCTCCTTGTACATCGATAAAAATATTATTTAAAGAAGTCCTTGTTTCAATATTAGGACCGCCCATAATTCCTACATACGTATTAGCATTACCGTTTGTACTTCCGTTATCAGTTAAAAATAATAAGTTACTCATTCCGCCACTACTATTAATAGTAATAGTATCACCGTTTGAGGTAAGTGTAGTATTTGATCCTGGCACAAGTTTTTTAAATTGTAAAATTTTGTCTACAGTTTGTGCATACACACCTTCGCCTGTTATGCCTATATTTTCTACTCCAACAGTAGATGTTGTAAGTCTAGAATTAACATCATTAAAATTATCATTTACTTTGATAAAGGCTTCACGTAAGTCGTCGCCTGTTCCGTCATTTGCGATGTTGCCTACGTTAATAGATTGTATTGCCATAAATATGTGCTCCGTTTAATATATTTATCGTTTATAGGGCGGCAATAGCTGCTTGGAAGTCTGCATAAGTTGCACTAGTTGATGCAATATTCTTAAGTTCTGCAATACTTACATGTCCTGGTATTGTACCATTTACTCCGTCTACAAGTAATGTACTATCATCAGCAAATACAGATCCTGTTATATCAGTAGTTGCGCCTTCTACGGTACGTAACGTTCTAAAAATAACATCAAGACCGCCAGTGTCAACAGTATTTGAATTAGACAATGATAAATTACTTCCGTCATAGCTTATCGTTTGTGTTATGTCAACTGTATTACCATTGCTGATAGTTAACGAGTTTCCATCAAAGCTTAGTGTTTGACTATCTTCACCTTGTGTTGTAATATATCCTACATCATTAATTAATTGCGACAAGTTAGTCGGAGCATTTTGTACTTCTGCATATGTAACATTAGCAGATCTCCAAGCACCTGCATAATATTTTAAGAACTTATTAGTAGCATCGCCTGTAACAATAACATTGCCAATTTCTTGTAATGTCTTGTTGCCTAAGTCAAAATCTAAAACTAACGCTTCTGGCTCCCATGCTCCGTTTAAAGTGTTATATCTTAGAACATCACCGTTATTAGGTTCAACACCTAATACATCTGTTAAATCCCAAGTTGATGTTACTTGAGTTGGTTTATTAGTTAAATCATTATAATTTCCGCTAAACCCCACCGGCACATTATCTAAGTCTTCAAAATTATTACTAAATGCAACAGCAGATAAACTTTGTCCGTTTATTGTTATTGAACTTGTTGTAATACTTCCATTAACTAAAACACTAGCAGCATTAATAATTCCGCTACCAGTTAAATCTAAGTTATCCCCTGTGGGCAATTCGCTTATTCGATTGCCATTTTCCGTATCAATTATAAGTGGAAATTTATTTGCCATTATTATGCTCTTCCTACAACTATTTCAATTACGCCCTTGTCGCCAGTTAGTTTTGACTCAAGTGCTTTACCAATTACAGTGCCTACTCCTGGCGTGTTATTAACAATAGCATATCCTGGAATTGCTGATGTTATAAGCATATCACCTTTGTTTACCTTGCCAAGTACTTTACACGGAACACGTCCCGATAATGCAACTTCTACTGTATTTACTTCATTTAACTCTGAATTCATTAAGTATGCAGGATTTGTCGAAACAACACCTGCAACTCTGTGATCTCCTTTAGCATCAGTAATAGTAACTTCTGCATCGCCACCGAATACCAAAACAGTACCTGGTTCGTACTCTGCATCGCCGACATATTTTTCTGCTAAGTCAGCATACTTTGCTTGTGTTGCAGTACCGTTAAAGGTAGTAGCATACACAGTATTCCAACGAAGTCCATTAGTACCTAAATTCCTAGTTGAGTTAGTTTTTGGATTTATATTACTATCTACTCTAGAAGTAAATGTAACATCATCGCCAGCTGCATTTCCGATGTTAACATCGCCATTAAATGTTGCTGTGCCGCCAACTGTTAGAGTACCGTTGATTGAAGTATTACCGTTATCAGTATCAACTACGAATCTATCAGTGGTATCTGAACCGTTTCTAATTCTAAATTCGCCGCCTGTTTTGTCAATGTACACACTTTGATTAGAAAATACACCAGTGTCTGTAATATCTAATGTGTTATTGCCACCTGCAATTAACTGAATTCTATCAGCTGCGGCAGAAGTAAATCCAGATCCTGTTCCAAGTCCGATACCAGTTGTGGCACCTGCTGCATCGCCCGACTCGCTTGCTGCTTCAATAAAGTTAGTATACATCCAACTAGAAGCAATGTAACTTCCATCGTCATAATTAGAACCTTGTTTAGCTTCTGATTCTTCGAAGCCTCCAGCGCCATCATTTTCGATTCCGCCTAATATTAAATGTCCTGGTATTTTAACTTGTAAGTCTGCACTGGCATTACCAGTTGCTTCGAATACTGTAGCAGTACCTGGAGTTTTAAATGAAATTGTTGTGCTAGTTAGTGCTACAGTATCAAATCCGCCGACTTTAATGCCTAAGGCGTCAATTTTACCGCTAGCATCTCTTCTAGCAATACTATCAGAAGCAGTGCCTGTTGAAATTCTAGTTGTTGCATATTCACCATCGTCTAATTTAATTAGTGCCGATCCCACAGTTGTATTTGTATTAGCTGTATCTGGTATTCCTAATGTAGTCGCAAGCGTTGTGTTTGTAACTACTCCAGATGTATTAAACGTTCCGTTAGTAACGTCTCTAACATATACAACAGTTTCTCCGTTTACATCACCTTGTGCAGTACCAGTTACACTTCCTTGTGCAATAACATTTTCATCATTTACTGTTACAGGGCTTGTAAACACTAACTTTGTAACACTAGCTTCTGACCATTCTGAATCGTTAAAGTCACTATCTTCAAGACCTTGGCCAAACTTTGTAACGTCACTAAACGAGATAGCTTCGGCATCTCCGGTACCTGACGATATTTTACCATATAGTTGATATTGACTTATGTCTGGTATTTCTGCAAAAGCAATACCATTATCTTTAATTCTTACAAATCCTTGAGTAGTTTCAAAGTTTTCGTCGCTAAACTTAGCAAGTCCTAAATCTGCTTGCACTTTAGTAGCAGAACCCGACCAGCCGTTAGTGCTATCACTTTCGTCAAACGTATCTGCTTTGTCCATTAACAATTTACTTTGACGTATATTTGCTGCACTATTAACATCATTATCAATAATACTATCAGCTTCGATTTGTAAATCAATTGTAGTACCACTGCTTGTTCTATTAACAGATATATTAATATCACTTGCTGCTGCTTCGCTAGCATTGGCTATTTCATCAATTGGTCCGTCTACAACTGTTGCAAATTGCGTTCCGTCTGTATAAGATCCTGGAGAACCTAACTTTTTATAAAGTGTTTCGCCAATTTGGAAAACTCCAGCAGTTGCTTCGTAAGATACTTTTAAAGTTATTCCTTCTAAAGAATCAGTATACGACTCAACATCTACTACTGTTCCTAATTTAGACTCACTAGACGGAAGACCAATTACATCACCCGCAGTCCACGTTCCGGCAGTTACTACAGTTGTAATAAGTCTTTTGAGCCCTGTAGCAACAATAATATCGTCTGACGCAATATTATTAAATTCAACATTTCGTAAATTTTCTAACTGATCGTAGTCGTTAACTTTATCGTCAACATAATTTTTACTTGCTGCTGCTGTTCCGTCTGTGCCTGGCAGTGCTAAATTTGTGATCTGATTAGACCCCATATCTAAATCGCCTTCCATTGCACTTCCGCCAGTAAGTGGTAAAAATCCTGTGCCGATTCTGTTACCTATAGGTGCATTTTGTATTTGCGATCCAGCTCCTACATTCCAACCTAATACACGATTTATGTAACCAACTACTGATCTTTCTGTCGGAACTGCTTGTCCTGATTGATCTGCCATTGCATCATCAGCTGAGAATTCGTTAATTGTAACACCACGTTTAAACCCTAAAGAGTTAGCATTTGAAATACCAATTTCTCCAGCAAACTCAATATCACCAGTTGCTTGGTCTACACTAAAGAATTTACCAACACGGAAGAAACCAAATTGGTCTGTACTCATCCAGAATACACGACCTTTACGTCTTTCCCATACTTGTGCACTAGTTGCTGTACTAGCATCTGTATAGCTAACAGCAAGTGCATTTTCTGGATCGCCCAAGATAACATTTGGATAATTAGAGTCGTTAAATCCTCCTGTACCAATCTGCGTAAAGTCATGTCCTGTTGCACGGCAAAGTGAAATTGCAATTGTAATTTCAGCAGTTGCACCTGTATCAAGTCCACAATTAAGTACACGGTCTGACGCAGTGATTGGTATAGATATACCAGGGCTTGCGAAACCGCTAATATTAGTTCCTTCGTCTTCAATGTTAATATAAGTAAAGGATCCGCCAACTGTATAATCTGTTATTCGATGTGTTTTACCATTCCAAACAAATATCATGCCACCGGCATAGCCTGGATCACCAGGTTGCTTTCCTGTTAGGTCTCTAGTAAGTCTATCTACTAAGGTCCCAGTAACTAAAGGTTTTACAGCAATTTTTGTATCTCCCTGAGCGCTACCATACCCTCCACCTAAATTTGCAGTATCAATTTCTGGTTGAATAAAGTTATAACCTATTTCAAATCCTGTAAGTACTTCGTCACCGGGTAATGCTTGCGCAAAACTATCATCTGATTGAAAGCTTAAACTACGATATGTTTCTGCATCTGATTCGTCAAAGTTAACAGCAGTACTTGGTCGTGTAACTAGTCTTCCTTGATCTCTAACACCGTCAAATATATGTGTAAAGTTATTTCGATAATCAATTAATGTACCATCGGGTACAGTTAATCTTAAACTTCCGAAAAAGTCTTCTGCACTAACATCGTCTGCTTTTATTTCTAATTTATATACACTGTTACTATATGTTCCGCCAGTTGCAACAATATCGTCAGGGCCATCGCCCTCAACACCGTTATTATCACGATCGGACATATTTTGAACGTTTAAAATAACATAATTTAGAACTCCTGTTACACCACCATGGTCTATTGTTATTAACGAATTAACAGTAGGAGGAGTACGCATGTCTGTTACATATATAGCAGTATCTTCAAATGCATTTGTTGTTTCAGCTGTAGTATATACTTTTGCAGGAATAGTCATTGGATCTCTAAGTGTGACTTGATCCGGAATTTCGTTAGGATCAGCACCTTCAGCAACTAGTCCAAAGAATCCGTAGCCATTAGACCCATTAAGCGATCTAATTTCAGAACCATTAGACGCATAATATGCTGCTTGACAATAATACGTAAACATACTAACCATCTCTGAGAACGCACCGTTGTTAGTAACAAGTCCGTAGCCTAGGTCGTTAATCTGTGTAAAGTCATTACCCAGCATACTTCTGTTACCAGCAGTTTGTAAGAATATATCTCTGTAATATAATCCATCTGGGAATTGTGTTTCGTCGTAACCTTGTCCAATTCCTCCGTTGTCTGGATTAGATCCAGAATCAAGGTAAATTTTACACCAACCGTTTCCGCTATCGTAGTCTGATATTGCATTAACTTGATAACGTCTACCTTCTACATAAAACGGACACGGTAACTGCGGCGGACGATTAAATAATCCCTGACCCGGAGTCGATCTTACCCATAGTTCAAAATTGTTTATTTTGCCGCTGCCGTTGTAAGTACCAGTATTAATGTTCTGCGGTATAGTTACAGGAATGTTACCTGTAAATGCGTCAACATACATACCACCTCTAAAGCGTTTTTCGTTGTCGCTTTTAGAAAAGCTTGATCCAGTTTGGATATATGGCGACTTAGTTAAAACTTGTCCTTCAGGATCAAGTACAACCATAAATCCGGCGTGTCCTTGAACTGTAGCATTTCTTAAAATACTAGCATCTGACATCATAAACACATCAACACCGTCGTCGTCATTGCGCTTAGGAGGATTATACTCGGGTTCAAATGCAAATGTTACTAGATTTACTAGTCCGTCTACTACATTAATTATACTTGCATCTGATGCACCTTGCGAAACATCAGGTTCCACACTAGTATTTGCTGTTGGCGCAACTGCTCCTAGTAAATCTTGCGACAGTGTAAAGATATGATTAATTGCAGCTTTTGTAATATTTCGTTGTCCGCCGAATCCTGCTAAATTAGTAGATTCGTCGATGTTATATTGATTGATATAATTTGTGTAGTATTCACCTTGTGCTTCAAGTATAAATTCTTGTCCACCTCTAATTAAATCTTTAATAATTGCGTCAACAATAAGACCAACATCTCTATAACATTTAGCAGTGTTGTAATTAAAGTTAATGTTAGCATCAAGATAGTCGATAGTATCGTCAACTATATCATTTTTGTTACTTGCAATTTGCAGTGCTGCATTTTCTATAGCATCTGTTACCCAAGCAATACTTGGGAGGTCTTCTGCAATTAGATTTGTTAGGTTACCTTCTGAAATAACTAATTCAATGTAGCTAACTAATGTGTTAAGTTGTGTACCTTCTGTTGCTGTTGCGTTTGTACCTGATGTATTTTGAGTCTCAAAATTACCAGTTGTTACGGTTACTGAAACTCCTCGTGAAATTTCATCAACAATATCACCTAGTCTATCATACGCTGCAACAGTCGCCTGTGTTTCGCCTACACCTAGCTGACTAACAGCACCGTCAAAGTAACTAGCGGCAGCTACTCGTGTTGCACTATTGCCGCCATAAAGAATATCGTATGATAGTGCATCTACAATGTATCCTACGTCTCGTGCACACTTTGCAGTGTCGTAATCAAGTAACGGATAAGCGTCTTCAATCCAAGCAATAATCTCAGCAATAATAAAATCTCTATTATTGCGTAGACGATCATGTGCATGGTCGCCTGATGCATATGGTAGTGCTGACGGCACCGGAAATGTAAGCGCATCTGGTGTATTATTATCAATAATATCTATAACTTCATCATACGCAGCATCAGATCGATTCTGTGCTGTAGCATTAGCAAGAACTAACGGAAGATTTCTAGATAGTCTTCTAGCTTCGTTAATTGCTAATAAAGTATTTTGTTTTTCGTATCCAAGGTTATAAGCATTGTTTGCACGTTGATATGCTTGTCCTGCAGTAACTGATTTATAGTTTGAACCTGTTGCAATATCGTATACAACTGCATCTATAATTAGTTGTAGATCTCGTCTACAAGTGTTTCTATTATATAGTAATTGATTTTTATTAGTATCTACATAATATATTACTTCGCTTTGTATAAACGTTTTATTTAAAGACATTACTTCAGCAGCAGTAATATAGCCACCTGTATTATTTACAGCTACACCTGTGTTTTTTGGCCTTTCATTATCAGTAAGATAGTGTCTACCGAAGTATCCTTGTAACTCGTTGGTTTGGTTATAAAACGGTTCACCAGTAGTAACAAGATCAATTCCATCAAATTCTTTGTCACGGAAAAAATATGTATCTGCCCAGGGTGATTGTGACACACGTTTTTTAGGACGAATAATAACTCGTCTAAATTCGTCACCTTTTAGTGATACGTTATTTGAAACCTTAATAGGAAGATCTTCTTCGTATGTACCTGACTCAATTAGGATACTAATTTGTTTTTCTTTTACAAAGTTTCCATATTCTACTTGCTCATTTAAAGCAAAATCTTTAGCATTTAATTGTACAAGCTCAAACGTATCATTGTTGTTGTTAGTTCCGTCATTTGTAATTACTTTAACAATACGTCCTTGTGCACCTGATATTTTACCTACCATAATTTTGCCGGGCAGTGTGTCTGTATTCTCAGGATCTGCCTGATCAACAAATGTTCTTGCACCGTTATCAAGTACTAGTTTATAGTTAGAGCCGTATACTTCGTCTGCTCCTGCGTCGATACCATTTTGTAGAATATTAAGGATTAAATCAAATTTACCACCTGCGCCAGTAATTGCAAGTCTTGCAGTATCCACGGCGTTAGGAGCATCAAATGTTTGTAGTAATTTAGTAGATTCAAAATCACTTACTCTAGGTTGGAATACTTGACCTAAACGTCCGCCTGTTGTATACGGAGTATATGCACTAATGTCCCAGGCTTCTAGTAGTAGAGCATCTCTATATAGCTCAATAATTTTTCCATCTAATGCCGGATCACTATCTGCAATAACTCTAACATAAGCACTTTGGTCTTCAATTTCGACCATTCCAGACATATCTTTAAATATTACTTGATCACCGTCTTGGAGACCATGATTAGTAGTAGTTGTTACTCGAGCGCGATCTCCGCCAACAATAGAAATACTATCAACTGATTTCTCGTTGTATAATTTATTTTGTAGTGCAGAATCAACAAAAGATTTTAATTGTTGAATTAATCCTAGTGTTTCTGTCTGTTGTTGTGTAATAGCAATTCTACCATCTGTAGATGAATAATATCTTTCAGCAACTTGTCTTGACAAAAAGTTTGCAGTTACGCCTCGACGTATATCAAATTCTATAGCTTCTAATATTAATCCAGTATCTCTTTCGTTATCGTCAATATTATAAACATAGTTAGGAAAAGTATAGTTTAACCATCCATTAATTTCTTGAATTAAATACTCTTTATTAGCTTTAATTAAATCGCCAGTTTGTATGCCATCGGCATAACCATTAACGAATCCAATAGCTGTTACTTCAGCAGGACTATCGTTTTCTTCTTTAGATACAGTTTGAAAGTATGGCCCTGGTTCTGGTGCAGATGATCGAATTATTTCTTCTGCACGTCTTGCTGCTGCATTAACTGTTTTAAATGCGTAGTTTAACGATGTTCCTTCCTTGCCGGCCGGCACACCTACCATTTTATCATCGCCGTCGGTACTTACAAAAATATTAACAGTTGACGAATATCCTGCATTATCTACATAAAATTTAGTAGCAGCTTGCAAGTCATCCGACCCGTTAGGTTTACCAAAGCCTGATAAATCGCCTGGATGATCTGATAGTGTAAGTAAACCTTCCATTGTATCGCCTTGGCGTCTAACAATACTTTCACGCGGCATTGCAACATCACTTAAGAAATTTCCTTGTAATAAAGTATCTACACCAGTATCTATCATCTGATGAGTATCATCAGATGCAATAACTCCGCTCATAAATATTTTTGCAGTATCTGCGTCAGTGTCACTAACTAATGTTGCATTTGACTGTAATTCAAATACTGATAATAAACTTTCACTTACGTATCTTAGGAAATAAACAGGCTTTACTATACCATTGCCACTTGTAGTTTGAGTAGCTACAAATACTTCTCCAATTTCGCCTTTTATAGCTCCGATAGATGTCCAAGGGACATTTCCTATTGTTGTAATTCTATATGTATTTCCTACAACAATATTAGAAGCTGAAATTTCTGTAAACAAATTTATTGGATCGTTATACAAAGCATCAAACGTAAATTTTAATCCGTTGATACTAGTATCGTATCCGTGATCTACAACTTCAATATTTCCGTTTAGATACCTACTAATATTTAATTTATATAAATCTTGTGTATCTGGCTCTGCTGAAATTCTAACTGGTAATCCTGAGCTAATATAACGTCTATCGGCGTATCCTTTTGTAATAACAAGGTCATCGATATTAATTCCGGTGTTGTGTAAATCATTAAATTGTTCTGCTGCTTCTTGTGTAATTGTAACATTTGCAATAGCATTACCAGCAGCATTCATTGGAGCTCCTAATGCTGGCCTAACATCGTCTGATAATCTTCTAAATGATGTACTAATTATTAACTTGCCACCAACTGTATAACTAAATGAAATAGTATCAGGAGTATTAGAGTCTATTGCACTGTTTGACGCCAATTCAACTAAGTCAATCTTGCTACCATCGCCACTTACTAAAGGAATAGTATTTGGGGTTAAAAAGTCTTGTTTATCGTGTAGTGCAGTGAAAGAAATAGTGCCACTTTGTCCAAAGATAGCATAAATTTCTTGGAAGTTTTCGTTTACCTTACGGAATGATTCTCTAATACTATCGCCGGTGCCGTCATTACCCTCAACACCAATGTTAACGTCTTGTCTTGCCATTTAAATTGCTCCAATAATGGGTTATTTTTTGTATAACAATGTTATTTATCGCAAATTTTATAATCCTAATGTAAATACTATATGTTCATAAAAGAATACACTCAAAAAAAATTGTACGAACGTAAAAGTAAACTAGGAAATATTCATAGATATTATCGCAATGTTACTTTAGTAGTTTTTCGATGTGATAACTGTAATTCAGAGTTTGAGCGTGCTAGGGGAAAAATGGATCCTAAGCGCATATCAAACAATTACTTTCATGTATGTAAAAATTGTGATGCAAAAAAGTTTGCACAAAAAAAGGGCGTCGAAAGGAAACGTGTATGGGATTTACCTGCTTCTTCCAACATCCCTATTAGTAATATTTAAGATTGTGTAAGGCTGTCTAAATCAAAATTTACACTAACGCCGCAACCACATGACGATTGTGCATTAGGATTTCTAATTTCAAAATTAGAACCTACAATTGACCTTACATAATCTACTTCTGTTCCGATTAAAAACATTAGTGAATGTTTGCTTATTGCAAAGTTACCTTGGTCACATGCAACAATTTCGTCACCTTCTTCGAGATCATCTATTTGTGCAGTGCCCCATTCGTATTCAAATCCAGCACAGCCGCCCCCTTTGAGGTTTAAGGTAATTGCATAACAATTATTTTCCTTGCACAGATTACTAATCTGATCATTTGCCGCAGAAGTAATTGTACAAATAGACATATTACTTCTCTCTCTTAAATATTGTCCAAGCACCGTATGCAATAGCACCGTATGCTACTAGACTAGCAATTGGCTTGAATATTAAAAATGCAACACCTGCACCGATTAGTACAGCACCATCTAGTGTTGTGCGCTCGCTTAGTCTATCTGTAATAAATTTTTTAACCATTTTTAAATCTCCTTGTAGAAATATTTAGTAAATAATTATTCCTTAAGGAGGAAATTATGATAAAATGGTTTAAAAATTTATTAGGCTTTGGAACAGTAGTTGATGTTATCAACGAAACGTTTCCTGAAGAACCGAAGTCTGTTAAAAAAGTAACAAAAAAAGTATCTACTAAGAAAGCTTCTACTAAGAAGAAAAGTTCAGGTAGTTGCGATTTTGATAAATTGAACAAAGCCCAACTTTTAAAAGAAGCAAAACAGCGTGGCGTAAAAGCTAATGCAAGTCTTACGAAAGCGGAAATTTTAAGTCGACTTAAGGCCTAATAGCGCCTTTTAGTTGTTCAATTGCAGTTTCACAGCGAGTTAGCTTACGCTCTAATACAGTAATAGCCGCTCGCTGTTTTCTTG
>ERZ1046568.1343-NODE-1343-length-17691-cov-24.072239_pt1 | contig 17691 bp, 27 predicted proteins | sample MGYA00383092_ERZ1046568 | MGnify/ENA primary metagenome ERZ1046568 (study PRJEB29581, sample SAMEA5548362) | metagenome | biome: marine; feature: coastal; material: water | depth 1 m | study: Short-term variability in the microbial, nano- and picoplankton... | reverse complement strand
GTCCAAAACCCATTACATCTGCGCCTAAGTATGGAGTGAAATCCAATGCCCAAGTTTCTACACCTGTTGTATAGTTCATATCAGCTTCTGCTCCGAAGTTAATTGATTGACCAGCTACTGCGATGTCTTGTGCTTGTGCTGAGCCAGCTAGCAATACTGCTGCTGCGATTGTTCCTACGAATTTCATTTTATTACCCTTCTATTGTTTAAATGAATGCCACTTTTCTGTTGCTAGGTAAGTGACCAACCCCCTGCGATTATGCCGCTAAGGCTAATCCAGATGGTTTATAATTGTTATTTGCAATTATTAAATTTGATCTATACGCGATCACCCGATGAACTCCATTAAGCTATTCCGTCCGTCGATCCTTGTTCTGCCCCATCAAAAACATACCTGACTTAGGTTTATAAACCAGGAATACACCTTTGTACGCCGCTTGTGCACAGCTTAGTACCAAGTCATCGAGCTGACCGATCAGGGCCATCAGATATGTTTATGGTGGAGCAGCGCGGTACTGCCCCGCGGTCCGATCCGTATTCACGTCATTTCAACGTTCACTAGTTATATATATCACATTAAAACGAAATGTCAATAGATTTTTATATTAATTAAAATACTGTAACTATTTTGTAACAGTTATTATAACCATTATTATTTTATAGTAGATAAATCTATTATATACCATTTTAAAATATTGTCAATAGATATAAATAGTTTTATGATAAAATTTTATATTACTGGTACTAGACGTGGTCTAGGTGAAGCATTGAAACAAAAATATGGTATCGTATCATCTTTAGAGGAATGCGATGTATTCATTAATTGTAAACATGATGGCTTTGAACAAGTTAAGTTATTATACGAAGCAGCCAAACTCGGCAAACGTATTATTAATATAGGTTCTAATTCACCGGATCAATCAAAATATCACCCACATATGTATCAGGTTGAAAAGGCAGCGCTTGATAAAGCAAATGACCAGTTATTTTATCAAGGCATAGAAACAACTATCGTACGGTTTGGTTATTTTGATTCACCTCGTGTTGCAGAGGTAAAAGATAAAAAGATGAGTATAGAATATTGCTGTGAAGTAATTGAGTGGGTGTTAGAGCAGCCACATAGAATAAAGGAAATAACGGTATGCCCATAAACATAGAACATATATTATTAGAGTTAGAAAGTTTACCAAAATATGATACACAGCTTTCATTACAGGTGACAGCTGATGGTTCTAGCGGCGAAGGACAATTGGCAAAATTAGATTATAAAGAGGAAGACTTTAATGTGTTTGCTTACGATATACCATATACTAATTCTGTATTATCTGAATTGGGAATGTATAGAACTCGACTTATGAATATGAAACCAAAAACCTGTTACTCATATCACTGGGATCCAACTAAACGAATGCATATACCATTGCTTACTAATGAAAATAACTTTTTTGTTATAGACGATGAAATAAGTAGGTATCCTGCAGACGGATCGCATTACCTTATAGACACTACTAAGAAACATACTTTTGTCAATGCTTCTTTTGAGAGTAGGCTTCATATTGTAGGCTGTGTAAATGCGTAATGTCTCCAGTATAGAAAATGCTTTGATAGTTATCCTTATACATTAGTTCTATCATTTCTGGATATACTTCCCAGTCTTTAAATATATCAGGTCTGCCACGTTTTAATCTTTTAAAGAAACCTTTACTCTTATCTCTTGTCCATATAACAAGAGGAAAGTCAGATAAGGTATCGAGTGTATATTTTAATTCAGCAAAATCGTCAGTCTTTTCAAGCGGATTAGTGCCATCAGTCCTATATTCGTTAAACATATAATACCTACTAAATACTCTAACGGCATTACTGGTGCATATCTGAGTACCAGAACACTGTACTAAGCTATCGCCATCATATGTGAATGTAAAGTTGTACATCTTATCAAGGTTTAATTTATCGCCCGTGTAATTATTAGATAGCCTATCGTTTAAACTGTCGAGATGTAATTGTTCAAATTCGTATGACCAATCGCCAGGTTGTACTTCACCTTTTAAAATATATGGAACTATTCTCACGCTTCAACACCTAATATTAATAAATCGCCATTGCCTTCAACACTATGATAGTATTCTGAATTTTTTATAAACATAATACTATTATCTTTTACAATAATCTTTTCTAGTTTTTCTTTTGTTTCTGTATCATGCAAAAACATATTATGATAGCCAGACAAAGATATACATAGCGATCCTTTATGTTGAGCCTTATCGTCAATATGAATTGGGCATTTTGGAAATGACTCATCGTACCGCCATATGCAAGTATAACCATGTTCATATAAAGTATTTAAACCTGTAATACTTTTTATTTGCTCTTTAATATTAATTAACTCATCTGCTTCATAAAACGTCCATGTATCTGAGTTCAAAGTTATGCTTGACGTTCTCTGCCATATATCTTTATTATCTGGGCCTTCGTTTAATTTAACATCACACATATTAGTGATTAACCTTTTCAGATTATCAGATATAGTATATGATGTTTGCCAATTCATAATATAGACTCAACTCTTTCTTTAAATGATTTAAAATCAATTGGTGGTATATTATTCCATCTTGTAACAAACGCGCATCGAGGTGCTTCTGTAATAATTACTCTATGCATTACCTCTGTATCAATAAGACAAGGCTTATCAATAATGATTTCACCAATCTTACGATCAGCTAAAAACTTTTCAAACTCTGGTGTACCTTGACCCATTTGACTCTGCGCTTTAAATTCGTGGTAATAATAATATCCTTGAGCATTCTTTTCAGGCAAACATATTTCATCTTCCAATGTTTCAAAATAATCTAAACGACTTGCTCCAAGTACAGGATATATGATATTGTAACCTTGGCTATGTTCTCTATTCTGATCTATATCTGTATGAGGAAATACATCTTTCTCTGTGCTATCAGCCGTGTTAAAACCAGTTGATCTAAATTGATAATGAGGATGTACCTTTCTGTGTTGAGATAAAATAGGATCGTATATGGCTTCATAGCCAGTATCTTCACCTGTCATATTAAACTCTAATGAATAACTTTCAAAAGGTGTTTTACCAAATACATTAAAGTCTTCACCAGCCCTTGCTCCTTTTACCTTTTCATATAGGTCAAGTAATAATTCGTGTTGAGGATCAACATCTACATACTCTGCAATTCCATGTATCATTCCGCGTACCAGCCTAACACACCTTCAACAAATGGATCTTCGTATTCTTCAACAAATACACCATCCTCTATAAGCATAGCATATCGTTTACATCTGATGCCCATATAATCACCAAAGTCTACATCCTTATTGATACTTTTACTAAATACAGCAAGAGGATCGCCAACAGCATCAATGTCTGGGTGACCATGCAGAACATTCCATTCATGCATAACACTAGGATCATTAACTCCAATAAACACGACCTTTGGACCAATGTTATCCATATTCTTTGCAAACCCAGGTAAGTGTCTGTTAGTACAACCCGGAGTAAAAGCTCCTGGAACACCACATAATATTACTTTACCTTGAGGTATTTCGTACGGTACATAATCATTATCTTTTAATATGTACAATCCTTTATTGTTTATTTCCATTTATCATTCCAATCATTATATTCTTTTTTAAAATAATTTTTATTGTCTGTTCTGTAAAGTAAATAGTTGTTTATTTTATCAGACGCTTCAGCAAAATGCTCTTGGTTATTAGGTATTATATTTTTCCATCCATAATTAAATACATCTGTATGTACAACGTTTGCTCCAAGCTTTTTAAATATATCTTTTGTTTGTGGCATATGTCTATCACCACCTTCTTTTCCACTCGGAGTAAAGGTAAGAAGTATAACATGTTTATCAGTCCAAGGGTATCCTTTACCATGATCTAAATTCATATTTGATATTACAACAGCCCAGTCTAATAGGTTCTTTGTACTTGAACTCATCATTCCAGTAAACTCTGGTATTGCAAATACAAACTTATCAAACTTATTCATCATATCAAATACCGCAATTACATCTTTAGGTATATCTGCGTCCATACCATTTACATTTACTACAGGTATATCATAATCAGCCAAACAATCTATTCTATCAAACTTACAACTCAATAGTTTTAACCCTCTGTAATTAAGGCTGTTTGGAGCTTGTGATGTACTAAGTGCTAATATCATAACGTGACATCCACTACTAATCTGCGACCAGCAAATATTTCTAAATCAAGTTTATGTTCTTTAAATTCTTTGTACATGTTTTTATATTGTTCCATGTCATCTGATATTCTATTTAAAATTAATTCTGCTTTCCAATGACGCTGCCAAGACATAGGTTCCTGAATAATTGCATTAGGGCTTTTGTATATTTCATTCGTAATTTTATTAAAAAATTCAAAATGATCGTCAGGTCTGTATAGTAATACACCACTCCATATAACTTGGTCAACATTAAAATCAACTAAGAATGTTTCTAAATCATTCCAACTTTCATGCCTAAATTCTATATTATCGTAATCTTTCCATTTTTCTGTTGCTATGTCAATAGGTTCTTTACTCGTATCAAATCCCATATATTTAAAATCAGTATAACCTTTTGAATGTAATATATCTAATACTGGTCCATGTCTGCAGCCAACGTCAACAATACCTTTGCATTGTTTTTCTATAATAATATTTGCTTGAGTTTCAAATAACTCATATGCCTCCGGCGTGTCGAGGTATGACATATCGCTAAATTCATAATCTTCTTTTAAAGGAACCTTTTGACCATTCTCTATTTTTGTTTTAATTTCTGGCCAAGGTACGTTATGTACAACTTTTTCATTTAACCAATTTAATCCTTCAACTTCTTTATGGTCGACATAACAGTTTAATGACCTTCGTGATATATTATTTGGATCGTTTAATACCTGACCGCCATGTAAGTCTTTATCATTATTAAAGAATATTATATCGCCAGGACCATATATAACACTTAACCATTCTTTGCTTTCACTATCCTGAATATCAATTCTAAAATCATTTTCCAAAGCAACCACGACAGTAAGCGGAGGTTTGCCTATTTCGTCTGCAGTTGTTTCAAATACATGACTATCAAAATCACTTATACCTGTATGTTTAGCTGCTTTATACGTGTCACGATGCTGAGAAAGAGTTGTAGTCAAACATCTCCAATCCCATAAGAAATAATAATCCTTTATTTTAAATCCAAGACTACGTTCAATAGCTTCTTTTAAATGAGGAGGCATGTCACCTTCTAATATGTCGTGGTGATATGTACCATTTGCAGTAGGAAACTCTTTATGGAATTTATAATTTTCGAGCGGATACCTTTCGTCAAGTTCTCGTACAAACTCTTTCCAATCATAATCTAATTTAAATTTTCTAATAACGTTCATATTACATCTTTAAATAAAGGAGTTAAACATATACGTGCAACATCACTACCGCGTCTTCGCCTTATATAATATTTGTCTTTAGTAGTTGCTAAATAGAAAACATCAGATGGAGTTAAATCATATTCTTTGCAAACGTCTAATTGCATTTTTCTATATTTGTTAAACATACTATCTACAGAAAAATTATTCATTATTAATTGCATGGTTTTTACACCGCCATAATTCCAATTCTCATATTCTTTTAATCTATGTAATGTAGGGTGTGGCTCTTTAGTATATACCAAACCTAACCTTTGACCAATTAAACCAAAACCTTTTGAAAACGAAAAGAATACTTGTTCTGTGTTTTCAGGTACGTTAATAGTTTTTATAGCGGTTGAACTAACATATGTACAATCAAGGATAACTGGTGACTTAGCATGGGAATGAATTATGTTTCCTGTTTCTGCTGCAGGATTTGAAAGATATAACGGCTGATTTAAAACCTTTGTACCTTTACCTCCAACCATATTTGCATATTCATAATCGCCTTCAAGTATTTGCCATACCCTGTCTTCTGTGAGTGACCAGTGATGTATAGCATCTGTTACGCCATGTACGTAATAACAATATGTAAAATCTGATAGGTCAACCATAGGGCTTACCCAGTGCCTATGTGTAGCCTCAACATGATTTAATTCTCTAGTTGCTTCGCCTGAACCTCTACTAAAATATGTATCAGATACTTTCTGAGTCTGTAATAACTTTTCTACAGATTCAAAACGTGGTACATTTACATATGGTAAATTTCTTAGTTCAGATTTTCGAGTAGTCACCAGCAGCTCTCCATAACATACGGTCTCCCATCACAGGTGTTCGTCTGTGTAAGGAAGTCAATTGGTCCATCAAAATCATATCACCTTTTTGGAATATATGGTGTGTTTGATATTTACTTTTAAATATAATAGGTTTTAGTCTTTCAATAAGCTCATTGTGGTCTATACGAGATTTACCAAACCATGCTTTATGAATAAAATGATATGGAAAATAAAAATAATACTTATCTGTATGTGGATGTTTACCAACTAATGGTCGAATAGAACCTTTGTTTTTACTCATAAACTCAAGTTCTGGATCGTCGTCATCTAACTCATACATTGTATTGTTTTTAAATTTAAGTCTAACTGTTACATTTAGAAAATATTCCTGATCCTCTTCAGATAAATCGTAAAAAGGATCTGATGTATTGCATATAGATAATGTAGTATTAGGATCGCCCTCTACGCAATAAAGACTGATTAATATTTTATCTATTAAATGTCTGCTATTTCCATTAGAGTGCCAACCTAATTCACCGCCACCAAACATACCAATCTTTTGTCCTGACTCATCTCTTTTATCAGTAACATAAAATAACTCTGGTACTTTTTTGGAATTCATAAACAGTTCATGTCGTTCCAATTCACCAAACATGTTCATATAATCAATATATGATTGTTCTGTAAACTCTTGTTCGTAAAATATTTTATGCCCTTTTATTTGCACTTCACGTGCGATAGGCCATAGTTCTGATTTATCGTAGGTCATTTGTAAAATCCAAATTTATCGAAGTTTTCTAAATCGTCTGTACCATCTAAGCTAAACATTAAAGCAATGCGTGGTTTATCACTCATATTAATAACTGCATGCGGATAACCTATATTTAAAAAATATGCCTTGCCGCAAGTTAAATTATATGCTTCTAGTTTACCATCACGTTTAAATAAGTTAACTGTATTGTTATCTCCATATATTGGAACAATACATCTTACTGCATATGATACATCATAGTCTACATGAAACGGTATTATTTTACCGGACGCCAATTTAGTAATACGAATACGAGATGCTGGCGCTTTGCATTGTGTAACTATTTGTTCAAAATAACTGTCTCTGTAATCATCGGTTGGTACATTATATAAATGTTCTTCTCTTCGTCGTAATCGTTCTTTAATGCTTGTAGTATGAGGCAGTATTTCTGATGGTGTCGTAAGATTGATTTGCTCAAAGTTATCGTAAACATCTTTTACTAAATCTTCGTGGTTCATACATAGACCTGGGTTTGCCGTTCGTACATCAACAAACTTATCTTCACCATGTAACTTATCACAATTCTTGCGTAATTTATCTAGGTCAATATTAACATTTAATTCCATTATGGATGGTAATTGATTCTTTTTCATTTACTTTCCTTTAACAAATAATCGCTCAGCAATCCAACCGGCTGAGTCCCACTTATGTAATCTAACTTGTTTCCAATTAAGATGATGTTGTCTATGGTAACCTTCACCTGCAATAAATAAATTTAACCAAGCAACGTCACTACCACCATCCTCATTATGGCCAACTGTATTTAATAAACCAAATCCTACCTTTGCAAATATAAATGGTATCACACAAAAAGCAAGCCAAAAATATGGACTTATTATAAATGATACTATGTTTGTAATGATAAGAATTTTTAACCAATGATGGTGACAGAATACTAACATAGGGTTCTTAAACAAATCACGAGAATATTTTGTAGGTATGCTTTTTATATCCCATGTTGTAAATAAAACTTTCCAATAACCTACATGTTTCCAAGAGTGCGGATCTTTTTCACTATCAGAATGTTTATGATGCATTCTATGGGAAGCAATCCAACCAATTGGAGTTCTGATACAAGCGACCATTAACATGGCAAGACCTATGGCTTCAAACCATTTTGGCACGTCAAATTGCTTATGACAATAATATCTATGTAATAATATAGAAGCGCCAAAATGTGATATGATTTGAGACCATATTAATCCAACTATTATTGATGTTACAATCATTTATATTCCTTAGCTGATAGGCTATTTATATTAATCCAAAGTTTTTAGAAATCATGTGGACCATAACCGTATTATTCTCGTCTATCCTTGCTTTAAGCTTATGTTTACTTATATTGTGTTCTTTTGTACCCTCTGTATATGCTTCAATCTTTTCACTCATATGTTTAAGGTGCCATGTTTCACTTAGCCTATCAACAACAACATTATTCATTTTTACTTTATATGACATAATTGTTTCGTTATCATATCCAAACGATTTTTGTATTTGTGGTGGATATATTGAATCTTCCTTAAGTTCTTTCATCATGCCTAAAACATAATCAATATCAGAAAAATAATCTAATTGTTTCATAACCTTTCTGCTTGCCATCATAATACCAGTATTGAAAACGTAATTTTCTGGTTCCATATCCTCTTCAGTTAACATAGCATGACAATTCCAATACTTTGCTTCTGGCGATCTAAAATCTCTTTTATAGTTTTGAAAATAAAATGAATCCCAAACCTTTACACCTGAATCTATGGCAGAAGATGTATCACATGCTAAGCAATGTTCTCCTTTAATATAATCAAATACATTAACATCAAAATTATTAAACCAAACATCAAAATCTACATATAATACTAAATCATATTTCCATGTCATTTCTTGTAAAATATAAACCTTGTACAAATTAATTATATCATATACTGATAGGTCAGGAAACCTACTACTAAATTCAAGCCATTGGCTGTCATTACCAAAATGAATATAAGTAGCGTCTTGTTTCTTTGCGTATTCAATATGGTTATTATATAATTTGTCTTTATATTTGGCTAATCTTTCTTTGGTTCGTTTACTCTTATTAACAGGATCGTCTTTTGGTCCTCTTGGATTATCTAAGTGTTCGTCAGGTATTTCAATGTAAATAGAATATATTAATTTAGTTTTATCTTTAAAGAATATATTAAACTTTTTACTTATGATGTGAGCAATTTCAATCTCATTCCAATCCAACGTCTGTGGCGTTTCTTTAATTATTTTATGCCATCTTTCGTCCATAATTTCATATGAAATATTTTGACTCTCCATAATATATGAAAATACACTTTCGTTATTTGGATAATAATACATTCTTAAAAATTTATATTCATCGTCTTTTATGCCATCAATTCGCATATCTTCTATTCTTTTGATAATGTCCGGCAACCGTTCAATAAATTTAATTTGATTAATATGCTCAGACTTAGCAATCATAATACCAGTATTCATTACGTGGTTATCTTTGCCATTTAATAAATCTTTTGTTATATGATATTTAAGAGTAGGCGAACGATTTCCAATACTTTCAAACTTAACGCCTTCAATGTCTTTGCTTGTAACTTCGTGAGTCTGTACTTGAATATGAATACCTTTGTTTAAATCTAATTCATCAAACACATTCTTTTCTGTATTAAATATAACATCCATATCCACATACATTACTTCATCATATTCTTTAGCCAATTCTGCCATGATATGATGTTTGTATATATTGGCTTTTGTAAATTCTAATTCAGTATCAACGTCAAAGTCTTTCATAGTGTTATGATAAAACTTAAACTCAACGTTGATTAGGCTGTTGGCATACTCTTCTTTGTTTACTATCAATCCGTCAAAGTATTCGTTGATAGCCTCGGTAGCAAAATGGTTATTACCATAATGGTCCTGTTCTTTATTAATGTTATCATATGTTGTAAATATAATTCTTTTCATAATCCTATCACCATATAACGAGTACATTCATCATTTACTTGCATTTCACCTTTCCACAGAACCACGGCTAAGTTTAGCGACTCGACAAACTCATCTAAACTATTGTGTGTATTAATATGACTTTGAACAGAATGGTAATTATTACTTTGAAAACAAATCATCGTATCTTTTGGTTTTGCAGCAACGATTAATCGAATGTCTTCTGGTTCCATATGTTCACAACTTGTATTAATAATAAGTTGATAGTTTTCAGATCTAGTAAAGAAATAGTCTAATGCATCGTCAGTAATAGAATAATTATGTTTATAATCATTATTGCTACCTTGAAGCTTCTTGCCATATTTTTCACATAATGGATCTGAGTCAACGTTCCAAATTTTAATATCGTTATCAATTTTTTGTCTAAGCAGCATACCATTTAATCCATACCAACTGCCAAGAATAATAATATCTTTTAAGTCTTCACTAAGGAATGGCATTAAGGTATCAACTAGCCATTGCTTACCTTTTAATTGGGTTTCATTAAGAGAATTAATAACGTCAAAACTTCTATATAAGTCTACGTCTTTATTATACTTGGATTCAATATAAATGTCGCCAATTGTTTTTAGCGCGTTTTCATAAATGATTTCTAGGTAACTCATATTTCATTCCATTATACATATCAATTGGTGCATTTCTATATTCATTAGCAACACTGTTTACTAAACCGTGCTCAAACGTATTGAACTTTAATCCTTCATGGACTAAAAATCTATCTATTCCTTCGTACTTACGCATGAAATAATCTTTATTTGATAAAAAGTGATCCCATATGTGAGTCTGTTCACCCGCAGTCCATGTGATTACTGAGCTATTTATGTGGACATCATATGCGTGCGGTGCCATATATAAATCGTCTTTCCAATAATCTTTAAGTATTGTTAATCCGTCCCATTTTAAAAACGGTGATGGATCTTCTTTAATATCCATATCTAAATCAAAAAATAAACACTTACCTTCTACAGGAAAGTCTGCACTAAACATTGCAAGTTTATTCCACCAAAATCTTAATGTTGGTTTTTTGAAACATGGAATTTTTTCGATTTCAACGCCAGACGGATCTTCTGTATAACACAGGTATTGAGCCTTAGGGTAATATTCTCTAAGCTGATCTCTTAATCTGTTGACATGTTCGGCAGTATACTTATCGCCGTGTTTTACGAATACGATGTTATCTGGATTCATTATTCACTCTTTCATTATAAATATAGATGTATTTATAGGATTTGACATGCTTACAGGTTATGAAATTATTTTTGACGAATACAAGCGTGCAAAAAATCTTTCTCGTACTGTATTACGAATTAAAAAAGATGCCGTACTTTATTGTTACAAAGACGAAGCACAATACGAATACGAAGCACTTCTACATATAAACCACGAGTCTTTACCACAAATAATAGATTATAGAGATGGTAAACTTATTAAAGAATGGGTTGATGGTGAACCACTTGACTGCGCACATATTACACCAACTAAAGAACTTATAAGAGAATTTACAAAATACACTAAAGAATTATTTAATATTGTTCATAGCGCTAATTACATTTTATTAGATTATACACTTAAAAATATAGCTTATAATAAAGGTACATTTAGATTTTTTGATTTTGACTGTTCAGTTCCTTTTGATAAGCAACTCAATTCTATATTAGGAATAGGTATGTGTACTAGTAGGCCGTACGAAAGCTTGTTAGGAAATACACATTATACAGATGATTACTTTGCGTATGCCTGTGCAATATACAATTGTATGACAGGGTCTATTGCATATAACAATGATGAAATAAACGAAGAGTTAGCTAAAAAGAATTACCAAACACTTTATAAAGATATTGCTCCGATGTTTACAACAAAACTATTAGAAACAGGATTAAACAAAAAAGAAGTCGACTTTATTGTAACTTGTTTTAATCCTATTCAAGGCAATAGACCTACTAGCTTTTTATAATAGGCTATGATAAATCGCCATACCAGATGTAATACTTTTTGATTTACGAATAGAAGATTTCAAATCCCTATCAGCGGCCTTAACAATGTCTTGCTCTAACGCCCAAAGTTTAAATCTAAACAATTCTTCTTTGTTTTCGTTATTGTCTCGGATAAAATCATATATTACATGGTCTACTTTGTTTTCATCTTGCTTTGCGTCTTGGTCTAAACTTGCACTTGATTTTTCAAGGTTCTTTTTACGTTCAATCATAATACGCATGCCGAGCATTTCTTCTGCTAAACTTTGAGCCTGGGCATTAACTAATTCACCAAACTCTCTTGCATGTATTCTTTTATATTCAGAAGTTCCTTCAACAAGTTTTTCTTCGGTATAACCTTCAGCAACCAACGCTTTGTAATCTGCATTGTCATTTGCCTCAATCATGTATTTAATTAGTTCATCGTTAGAATTTTTATATACAACTTCAATTAAACTGTATTCTTCATTCATATAATAAGCCGTCTCAACGGCTCCACTAAATTCTGCCATAATATATTTCCTTAAGGTGCGTTAGTTATTGTACTTTTCAATGTGTGAGAAGCTACTGTTGTTGGAGTACCATTTGGAAACTCCTGTGTTCGATAATCAGATGCACTTACAAATCTTTGAGTATACCCAGATGCTGATGTACCAGACAATCTTGTATCAGCCATGATAGATCCCATTGTATTACCAGAACCATTTATATTGTATCTTATAACTGCATCGTGCAATGGGTCACCGGTTCCTGCTACTGCAGCGTATTGAATCATCGGTCCAAATATATCGTCAAACATAGATAGAGACATTTCTCTTATGTCGCTATTTGCGTAACTCCAATATACAGGCATAAAGCTAGGCGTATTGGCTGCCGGAGTAACTTTATGTAAATAGTAGTTATTAATCGTTGTAGGTTGGTCCTGTGTTTCACCAATACCACCAGAAGTATATGCGGCTGCATTTGCTCTTGTGTCAATGAACACTGGTGTTGATGATACTAATGTTGAACCTGAAACATTACTTGACGATGATATGTGATACATACCACCTGAGTTAGCATCAACTGTTCCGTTACCAATAATTGCCATTGCTGGTGCAATAAAATATTCCCAACAATCGTTTATATCCATGGACTGAAGGTCACCTGCAGTTGAATTTAAAAGCAATGGAAACCTATGTAAATCAGTATCGGTAGGTAACGTTGGTGTAGATGTTATTGATTGATCTATTCTTGCGTATGTACCACCGGTGAGCGATGATATGTTAGGTGTATTGCCTGAGGTAGCAAAGCCACCTTGAGCTGCGGTGGTAGATGTACTCGTACCAGCCTGCATTCTTGTATCGCTAATTCCACCTAAGTTCCCACCAGAGTTAACGACATCTAACCGAACCGTAGTATTTAAAGAATACAGATATGCGATTCTTCGCAATACCTGACCTTCATACGGGTCAAAGGCTGGGTTTGGCATATCAATACCAACACCAGCTCCGGTTAAATCACCTTGTAATAACCAACCGGCCATTACGCTGGCAGTCCGTAAATTCTAAAAGTTTCATTACCAGCTGAGTCACGTATAATGAGTTTGTGGTCAACAGCTTTAATAAAATCAGTAATTGTTGTTTGGGTAACTGTATCCATGGTTGCAATCTCTTTTAGCTCTAGTGCGTTAGTGATTACTTCCGTTGTATTTACTTTAATGGCCATGTTCATCTCCTTTGCTAATTTGACTAGGCATTAGAGTTATTTATAATAAATAGATGTATTGAAGTCTTTGTAATGTACATATTAATTTAATGGAGAATAACATGACAGAGAAGACAACTATCGATGCAGAAGCAGCGGCAGCAATTGACGTGAACGGAGACGGACATATCTCAGCCGAAGAAATGGCAATGCATTTAGAATTTAAACGTAAAGCATTAGAGGATAAAGACGCGCAGCGCGATGCTATCCGTAAAATGGCTTGGTTTTCACTTATTGGATTATTAGTATATCCACTAGCAATCATTTTAACCTCGTGGTTAAACTTAGACACAGCGGCTGGATTAGTTGCTGATATTGCACCGACATACTTTGCATCAATTGCGGTATTAGTTTCAGCATTCTTTGCTGCTGATGCTGTAGGCAAAAAATAAAACAAAAATAGGGAGGCTAACTTAATAACCTCCCTATTACTCGGGTCTTCTATGCGATCTTTAGGCTGTGTGTTACACCTCTCCTAGGCTGATCCTGCCAATTGGTCAGGGTGGCTGGACTTGAACCAACGACCTTCGCATTCCAAGTGCGACACTCTACCAGACTGAGCTACACCCTGTTATTATGAATGAGGAGATGCAGTTGCACCTCCCCATATTGTTGTTCGGTTCCTGCTACCACCCATCGTCACCGTTCCCAACCGTTGGGCCTAGCAGCTATCCTAGACCGTTTGCCTCTATAAAACTACTTTTCTCTGCGCCTCAACAAATATATTGCAAAGTTTAGGCCCGGTTCCCTCATCTGCAAGACGCAGGGAAAAATAGTTTGATTTTCGTGGGAGGGACTTTCTGCAGTGCCCCTCCCCTTAGCTACAATCTCGTTAGTAGCAAACGCCTGGGTTTCCTTCGGTACCAGATGTTCATACCCACCTAACTAAACCTTGTACATTGGCAGTTAGGTTTTTCAAAGGCCAATATTAGTCATTACTCTCTAATACCCGCCTCCGAATTACGCTTGAGTGTATTTTACATTCCACTCATCTTTATCAGCCCATGTTTTTCTGTTTTCAAAAAACTTTCCTACCATTCCTGGAAGTGTTTCTAGTAAACGAAACTTTGGCATTAACATTTTATATTCAATCAATTCTTTTGAATATAATGGTGTACTTGAACCAAGTTCCCATACTTCACCAGTTTTGGTGTTTTCCATCATAATGTTTTTTGCTTCGATGGCATACTGACCTCGGTCAAGAGTTTTGTACACAGCCATAGCACGTCCTGCTGGTTTGTGTGTTAGTGTGCTTCCGATATCACTTGCTTTTACTATAACTTTCATAATATATAATTCCTTATTTAATGTTTAGCGCTGAATTAACAGCAAATTTAAATTCCTGATTAGTGGCTTGTGAAAAATCAAAACCTTCGCATTCCATTACTTCTTCAATTTCCAAAGCAAAACTTTGGCTACATTTTAAAATATTCATAATGTCTTTAATTACGATACGCATTTGATTTTCCTTTTTTGTTTATATTACTAATATAACTGATTCTATAGAGAATGTCAATAGCTAATTTTCATATATTGCTGTTTTTGAAAATTCAGTATCAGTATTAGTACCTAAAATTTGAGAAACTAATTCATCAAGGTAAAAAAACTTTTCAGATTGAAATAAGTAAAGAGGATCTCCACCATGGGAAATTCTATCTAAACCACTCTTAATAAGTGTAGCTTTACATCCGTGATCTTTCGCAAATTGAGTAATTTCTGAATGAGTTGATTCACCAGTTACGTCGAGTTCTATATTAAACATTTATTTATTCCTAAGCTGCTAATTTTGGAAAATATGCAAAAGCTACAAAACCTGTTGGAGCAACAACAACCATTGTACCTTCGTCGTCAACAATTATATCACCTATTGATACTGATGCCATACGTGAAAATCTTTCGATGTTTGACTCTGGACCAATGTTACCAATTTCAAAAACTTGGTTAAAGTCTTCGGCAGTAATAGTTGAAACGTGAGTGTAATACTCTTCAGCAAAAGCATCACCGGCTAAGTTACCGAGGTTAGTTCCTCTTAAATCCATTGACATTTTCATTTTTGCTGAATATGCAGGTACTGTTTTATCAGCATTAACCGCATCAACGATTTCGTTTGTCATTTGGATTTGGTATAGTTTAAACTTTTTCATAACGTATTTCCTTATTTGTTGATTCTATACTAACCGATTCTACAACAAATGTCAATAGCTAATTTAAGTTTTTTTTAATTATTTTCGTCTTCGCCGAGTTGATTTTTACCAGATACACCAGTTACAACCATTTCACCCTCTTCGTTTTCACCATATGTAGGATATTCGTGTACAACATCTGCCTCAGGTATAAGTGAATCTATTTTGATTGAGAAACCTTCAGCGCCACGATCAGTTACATAAACATGACCTTCATCGCCGTCCGTATCACGAGCATCATACACAGCTTCATTTGATGCATTTGTATGTACATAAACTGCTGACACCAAAACAGTGCCAGTGTTTAAGTCATCAACCATTGTTTGCAATTCTGCTAACGTAAAGTTATCCATTCTTTTTTGCCTTCTTTTCCATAATTTTAACTGCTTTGTCGTATGCTTCTTTTGATACCACACCTTCTTTTAATAAACGTTGTCTATTAACTTCATGTCCTGCTTGTGTATCTTCTTTAGATCCACCCATATATGGAACACAATGACCAGTTTCTGCCATAATATCGGTAATCATTCTACCATCTTCAGCAATAAAATCACCAAGGATACGTCCAAATTTACCTTTCATATCCTCACCATTACGCGCTATTTGCGTTTTAAGAATACATTGTTTGCCTAATAATGATTTCAGCTGTTCTTTGGCGGCTAATCCAAAAACTTTTTCGACTTTATCTGATGTTCTTGACTCAGGTGTATCAATGCCCATAATTCGCACACGCTCATCAGCCAAAACCACACCAAAGCCTAATTCAATATCACAGTCTACGGTATCACCATCTACCACTCTATTAATATTTGCTCTATACTCATACATAATTGTTACACTCCTAGTTAAATTCTATGTTGGATACATCAATATTTATAAATAAGAGGAATAGCAAAAATTTGGCTGCGCGATTAGTTTAATCGCATGTATTAACTTGGAGAAAGTATTATGTTTGTTAACAAGGCGTTATGGTTATACGCGATAGGTTTATTCGCAATTTTTATTACTATGGGAACTATTGCATCTGCAGAAGATGTAGAATGTCCAACAGGGTACGTATGTACGAGATCAGATACTGATAGTAATATTAATTCTAGCGGTACAATGGAAACTACAATTAACCAACCACCTCCTACAGCAATATCCCCACAGTTTTCAGCAGGTAATAATACAGACCTATGTACTATTGGCGTATCGGCTGCGGTTCAAACGCAGATTTTAGGTATCTCTGGTGGTGGTACATTTACTGAAGAAAATTGTCAAAGATTAAAGAATGCAAAAACATTATATGATATGGGAATGAAGGTTGCCGCGGTTTCGGTAATGTGTCAGGATACTGGAGTATTTGACGCGATGATGCAAGCCGGCACACCATGCCCGTATGATGGACAAATCGGAGAGGCAGCTAAACTTGGTTGGGAAACTCACGTAGAAGAAACTAAAAAAGAACTTAAATTAATGGGACCTATAGATGCGGAAAGAGCTGCTCCTGCTATCGGCGCTGGTATTCTGGCCTTCTTACTCTTCCTCTGAGGAGACTAAGAGCATTGCGCCATACTATGGTTATACTGGAAACGCAGTAGCAGACCAAGCTTTACAATGGTCTATGCCTGACCTTTTACCACAAGGGGTTCCTGGGATTGATATACAAAACGTAATATACCGCTATACGATACAAAAAGAAACTGGCGAATGGGTAACCGTTTTTGTTCAGAATGAAAGAATAGATGGAAATGGATATATATTTAGAGAAAGAG
>ERZ1046568.1339-NODE-1339-length-17712-cov-11.828567_pt1 | contig 17712 bp, 15 predicted proteins | sample MGYA00383092_ERZ1046568 | MGnify/ENA primary metagenome ERZ1046568 (study PRJEB29581, sample SAMEA5548362) | metagenome | biome: marine; feature: coastal; material: water | depth 1 m | study: Short-term variability in the microbial, nano- and picoplankton... | reverse complement strand
GCGATTGAAATTATCCAAATCATCGAATCAAAGTTAAAGTTTTCTTGATTTTAACTCCCTACCTTCGTCCAATGCTTATTTCAGATATTACCCGACACTTAGAATTTATAGCACCGCCTAGTTTACAAGAAAGCTATGACAATAGTGGGCTTATCGTGGGAGATAAGTCGACGGAAGTTAGAGGAGTAATTGTTTCCTTAGACTGTATAGAAGATACGGTGTTGGAGGCGATTGAAAAAGGTTGCAATCTCATTGTTGCTCATCATCCAATTGTATTCAGTGGCCTAAAGCGGTTTAACAATTCCAACTATGTACAACGCACAGTGCAGCTAGCTATAAAAAATGATATTGCGATTTATGCTATTCATACAAACTTAGACAATGTGTATCATAATGGTGTGAACGCTAAAATAGCAGATAGATTGGGGCTGAAGAACACACATATTCTTGCTCCAAAAACAGGAGGTTTGTTGAAATTGGTAACCTATTGCCCTGTAAAAGAAAGTCAGCAAATTTTGGAATCACTTTTTTCTGCTGGTGCTGGACATATTGGAGACTATTCGGAATGTTCATTTAGTACTCAGGGATATGGCACTTTTTTACCAGGTGAAGGAGCTACACCTTACTTAGGAGAGGTAGGTAAGAGACATATGGAATCAGAAGCTAAAATTGAAGTTATACTTCGAGCACATCAAAAAGCACAGATATTGGAGGCTCTAAAAACTGCTCATCCTTATGAAGAGGTTGCTTATGAATTGTTTCCTACTCTTAATGCAGATCAGGAAATAGGAGGTGGTATGATTGGTGAGCTGAAAAGAGAGATGACTAGGGATGAGTTTTTAAGCCATCTAAAATCATCTATGAATTTGAAAGTAATAAAGTATACTGCCTTTGAAGGCAATGTGAAAAATGTTGCTATTTGTGGAGGTTCAGGTCAGTTTCTTTTTAAACTTGCAAAACTCTCAGGATCAGATGTTTATGTTTCTTCGGATTTCAAGTATCACGAATATTTTGATGCAGAGGGAGAGGTCATGATTTGTGACATAGGTCACTATGAGAGTGAAAAGTATACCATAGATTTATTGCATAGCATTTTGAGTGAAAAATTTAGTACCTTTGCAATCCTTAAATCCGCAGTAGATACTAATCCGATAAAATATTTTCTATAAATGGCAGTTAAAACAATCGAAAAGAAATTAGAGCAACTTTACAAGTTACAGACTATAGATTCACGTTTAGATCAGCTGAGAGCTGTTAGGGGTGAACTTCCTATGGAGGTGTCAGATTTAGAAGATGAGTTGATAGGATTAAATACTAGGTTAACAAACTTCAAAACTGAAATAGATACTTTTAACGAACAGATATTTGCTAATAAGGAGCAAGTTAAAACCTCAAATGAGCTAATCAGAAAGTACAAGACTCAACTTAACGATGTTAAGAATAACAGAGAGTTCGATGCATTGAATAAGGAAATAGAGATTCAAGATCTTACTATTTTAGCTGCTGAAAAAAAGGTCAAAGAAGTACAGTATTCTATTACTTTAAAAGAAGACTTGATCAACGAGGTGCAAGCTAGACTTGATGAGCGTCAAAAGGACCTTGAAAACAAGAAAACTGAACTTCAGGAAATTACTACGGAGACTGAGAAAGAGGAAAAACAAATAATCTCTGAAAGAGAGAAAGCTCAGACGACTATTGACGATAAATTGATCAAAGCATATGACAGAATACGTCATAACTTCAGAAATGGTATTGCAGTAGCTCCTATTTTAAGAGGTGCATGTGGTGGGTGCTTTGCAAAAGTTCCACCTCAGTTACAATCTGATATCAGACAGTCTAAAAAAATTGTAATTTGCGAGGCGTGCGGTAGAATTCAGATTGATGCTCGCATGGCTGGTATCGAAGAGCATGTGGAAGAAGCAAAACCAAAACCAAGAAGAAGAGCTGTTCGTAAGAAATAGACTCAGGCCATTTATACTTCTTACAGTACTCCTTTCTTCAGTCCTAAGTTCCTTAGGAAATTATAGTGCATATTTTTCCTTCGATAAGAATCTGCTTAAAATACAAAAGCAAATTTTACAACTAAAGTTAGATTCTACAAAGCTAGACCTTCTTGCCCGTCAGTCGTCTGAACCAAACAATTGTGCGATAGACTTTTTGCTGCATGCAAATGCATTTTATAAGGCTTTCATCACTGAAAATCAAATTGACTATGCCGAGTATAGAAAAATAAGGGATGATGCTCTAGTTCATTACGAGAGTTTACCTGATACTGCACCATATAAAAGGTTTGTACAATCAGAGACCTACCTTTATTCTGCAGCTCTAGAAGGTAAGAATCAAGAGCTATACAGTGCAGCTCTTTATATCAACAAGGCAAACGTATTGATTACTGAAAATCATAACCTGTTCCCCAATTATTTACCAAATAACAAGGCCCTAGGTTTATTAAAGGTGTATTTATCAACTGTCCCAGATAAATACAATTGGGCTTTGAGATTACTAGGTATAAAAGGAAATCTAAATGAGGGATTGAGAATACTTAAAAAGTTAACTATTCATCAAAATGATACAACGTACTTAGCGGGTATTGCCAAAGAAACGGCATATCTATATTCTTTTGCCTTGCACCACATAGCGAAGAAACCAGCAAAAGCTTGGTCGTCAACCTTAAGTTGCACGAAGGATTATAAAAAAAATCTTCTAAGTGCCTTTTTTAGGAGCTCTCTTGCACTTAAACTAAACAAGATACATACTGTACTTAATATTCTCAATGATCGGCCCAGAGGAGACTTATATGAGAATTTTTACTTTCTAGATTATCTCCAAGGTGAAGCAAAACTCAGGTTATTCGATAAGAGAGCCATCCTAAATCTCGAGCACTTTTATAAAGAGCATAAAGGGAATAACTTTAAACAGAGCTGTTTACAGAAAATGAGCTGGTATTATTTACTTCAGAATGATACCGAGAAAGCTTATTTGTTGCAACAAAAAATAAAAGAACATTCTAAAACACTTGTGGCAAAAGACATATTAGCAATAGGCTATGCAAGTAAACCGCTACCAAATGCTAATTTGTTGAAAATTAGGTTGTTGTGTGATGTAGGAGCATATTTGAAAGCTAAAGATAGCATTGCTTTGATTGATCATAAACTTCTGAAAAACAGAAATGAGAAAGTGGAGTACAGCTATCGGTATGGTCGGATTCTTGAAAAACTTGGTGACAAGGATAGAGCAGCTAGGTACTATGAGGCATGCTCTTTATTTGGGTTAGAAAGTGAAGAGTATTATGCTCCGTACGCTTGCATATATTTGGGTGATTGGTACTTAGCAAATTCCGATTACTTGAATGCCGAAAAGTATTACAGAAAAGCATTGAGCTACAAAAGCAATAAAGAGTATGTTCAGACCATTGAGCAAAGAGCAAAAAATGGTCTTAAAACCATCTCTAAACGCCGTTAGTAGGTTAATCTGAAAGTATTCCTTGCTTTTCACTTTATTACTTGAACATACCGTTGACCCTTAGATAAATAGTCAATAAATCAACTTATTTTTGCAGCCTTTAAAATACAGGATTTAATATCATGAATAACAGACCAGTTAGAGTACGTTTTGCACCGAGTCCTACAGGCCCTTTGCATATTGGCGGAGTGCGTACAGCCTTATATAACTATCTTTTTGCAAAGAAGCATGGGGGGAAATTTCTTCTCAGAATAGAGGATACTGACCAAAAGAGATTTGTAGAAGGGGCTGAGGACTATATTAATGAAAGTCTAAAATGGCTTGGACTTACCGCTGATGAAGGTGTCAAAGAGGGGGGTGATTTTGGTCCATACAAACAAAGTGAACGTATGGATAAGTATGCTGAATATGCACACAAGCTAGTCCAAGATGACAAAGCATATTATGCATTTGACACTTCAGAAGAATTGACTGAAATGCGTGCTAAGTTGGAAGCAAATAATATGAGTGCTAAATACGATTCGACATCTAGGATGAGTATGAAGAACTCACTAACGCTGAGCCAGGATGAAGTGAAAGAGCGTATGGATAGAGGCGATGCCTATGTAGTTAGAATAAAAATACCAAGAAACGAGGAGATCAGATTCCATGATACGATCAGAGGTTGGATTGTTTTCAATAGTAGCCAGCTAGATGATAAAGTATTATTGAAAGAGGATGGGTTGCCAACTTACCACTTAGCGAATATCGTGGACGATCATTTAATGAAAATTAGTCACGTGATAAGAGGTGAAGAGTGGTTGCCAAGTGCACCACTACACGTGATGCTATATAAATATTTGGGCTGGGAAGATACCATGCCTGAGTTTGCTCATTTACCTCTAATTCTTAAGCCTGACGGAAAAGGAAAGTTGAGTAAACGTGATGGAGACAGATTAGGGTTCCCTGTTTTCCCCCTAGAATGGAAATCGCCAGAAGGAGAAATTAGCAGTGGATACAAGGAGAGTGGATATTTACCAGCTGCAGTTTTAAATATGTTGGCGTTTTTGGGATGGCATCCTTCTGATAACAGAGAGCTTTTTGACCTTCAGTCTTTAGTTGCAGAGTTTACATTGGAAAGAGTTTCTAAGAGTGGAGCAAAATTTGACCAAGACAAAGCTAAGTGGTTTAATCATCAATACTTAATGATGGCTAAAGGTTCTGAGTTATTGTCTATGGTGGAAGAGCAGATTGAAGACAGACATAAGGTCAAAGGTGAGGAGTATCTCCTTAGTGTTATCGAACTATTGAAGGAGAAAGTAAGTTTCGCATTTGAGATCTTATCGTTGGGAGATTATTTCTTCGATACTCCATTAGAATATGATGATAAGGTAAGACGTAAAAAATGGAAAGGGCAAGTAGCCGAATATCTTATTCAGTACGTTTCAGAATTAGTTTCTAATAACTACTCTTCTGCAGAAGATATGGAGGCTTGCCTTACATCTGTAGCTGAGGGAAATGATATAGGTAAGGGTATGCTTATGCAACCACTTCGCTGGGTTATGACAGGTCAAGCAGGTGGGCCTCCTATCTATGAAGTACTAGAACTACTGGGGCTGGAAGAGTTAAAGAAAAGGCTCGACATAGCAATTGAAAAATTTCCGATAGAGTCTAATTCTTAAGCAATTTAAGAATATCGCAGGCTTTCTCACTAGCTAGTTGTTCTGCGATTTTTTTGGACTTTCCGCGAGCTCTTGCAATTTCTTCACCATCAATTTTGACTGCGATAATGTATATCTTTATTTTACTGTCCTCCTCTTTGTTTTGTACTTCAAAGAGTAACCCTTTTTTCGTTCTTTGAGCATACTGGTTTAACAAGCTTTTGAAATTCTCAGTAGTCTCTTTGAGTTCGTCGAAATCTAGATGTACACCAAGTACCTTTTTACGAATAAAGCGTAATGTAAATACATAACCTTTGTCAAGGTAAATAGCCCCTATTAAAGCCTCTAGTGCATTGCCAGCTAAGCTCCTTACTGCAGCGTGGTTTCGTTTTATTGACTTATCAAAATTAAGCATCTCTTGGATACCCATATCTGTAGCTATTTGTGAGAGTCGTTTGCGACTCACTGACTTACTTCTCATCTCAGTGAGGAAACCTTCCCCTTGGAAAGGAAACTTTCTATAGAGTAAATCAGCTATTACTAAGTCTAAGACAGCATCCCCAAGATACTCAAGTCTTTCGTTGCTATAAGTGGTTTGGTCAGAACTATTAGATATCGAGTTATGTACGAAAGCTTGCCTATAGAGCTTCAATCTAGAAGGACAATATCCTAAAATTCTAAAGAGCGGTTGATAAAATTCAGCATTTTTGGAAAAAGAGGTATAATAAAATTTAAGTAGACTGTTGAACACAGTTCCTAATCTAACACTTTACCCATAATAACGGAAGCATTATGTCCGCCAAAACCGAAAGTGTTGCTTAACACATAATTGACATCACGCTTCTGAGCTTTGTTGAATGTGAAGTTTAATTTTGGATCAAACTGTTCATCATCCGTAAAGTGATTTATTGTGGGAGGCACTATGCCCTTATTTAAAGCCATTAGTGACGCTAAAGCTTCGACTGCTCCTGCTGCACCAAGCAAATGTCCGGTCATAGATTTTGTAGAACTTATATTGAGGTTGTAAGCGTGGTCACCGAAGACTTCTTTGATGGCCTTAGTCTCACTAATATCTCCTAACGGTGTAGATGTTCCGTGTACATTTACGTAGTCTATCTGATCAGGTTTTAATTGAGCATCTCTAAGAGCGAACTTCATAACATTAGTAGCACCCAGACCTTCTGGATGAGGTGCAGTAATATGATGAGCATCTGCTGTCATACCTCCACCTAAGACTTCACCGTATATTTTGGCTCCTCTGGCTTTAGCGTGCTCATACTCTTCTAATACCAATGAGGCAGCCCCTTCTCCAAGCACAAAGCCATCTCTATCCGCATCAAAAGGCCTAGAAGCAGTTTCTGGACTATCATTTCTTTCAGATAAAGCTTTCATACTATTAAATCCACCGACGGCAGAAGGAGTTACACAAGCTTCTGATCCACCTGTGATAATGGCTTTGGCCATGCCCAAACGAATGTAATTGAATGCATCTATCAATGAATTGTTAGATGACGCACAAGCGGATACGGTACCAAAGTTTGGTCCACGAAAACCGTACTTAATAGAAATATGACCTGGAGCAATATCTCCGATCATTTTGGGAATAAAAAACGGATTAAACCGTGGAGTGCCGTCACCCACGGTGTAATTGTGTATTTCAGTCTCAAGTGTAGTAAGTCCGCCAATACCACTTGCCCAAATCACACCTACTTCTTCAGGTATAAAATCGGTCTCTGTGATACCAGAATCTTCGACAGCCTCAGTAGCTACAATCATAGCATACTGCGTAAAAGGATCCATTTTACGAGCCTCTTTTCTGTCTAGGTAATCTTTGACATCAAAGTTCTTTAGCTCACAAGCAAACTTTGTTTTGAACTTTTCAGCATCAAAACGCGTGATAGGTGCAGCACCACTTACACCGTTTGCTAGAGCTTCCCAATACTCTTGTGCAGAGTTTCCTAGTGGGGTAAGAGCTCCAATCCCAGTTACTACTACTCTCTTGAGTTGCATTTTGAGTGGATAGTTTTTTTATTAACCAGCGTTTTCAGTAATGTAACTTACTGCATCTCCTACAGTGGCAATCTTCTCAGCTTGCTCATCTGGGATGGCGATGTTAAACTCTTTTTCAAATTCCATGATTAATTCTACTGTATCTAATGAATCAGCACCAAGATCGTTAGTGAAACTTGCTTCATTTGATACTTCAGATTCTTCAACACCTAGTTTATCTACGATAATTGATGTTACTTTTTCAGCTATTTCAGACATATTAATTTATTTTGTTAATGGTGCAAAAGAACAATTTTTTAAATAAATAAGACAATATTTATTTGCAATAAACCTACGAGACCGAAAAAAATAAAATGGCACAGTCCTTATTTACAGCAGATGAATTAGTCTTGGAATACCCAGAAATCACGGGTTTGGTCACACCATTGAAAACAATTAAGCTAGGTTATATCCTGAGAAATCACCCAGATATCGATGCTGTAGCTGCAGATGATATTCAGACATTTGATAAAAAAAGCGTTCATTTCTGCTATAGATTGACCTTTCTTGATGATGCCTCTATGTATCTTCTAATAAAGAATAAAGGTGATTTAGGATTTTTTTATCCAAGGTTTAGGAAGGCAGATTATCTACTATGCAGTGTTTCAGAGGATGAAATTAACAAAGATTTAATCTCGACTATTCGCAATCTTAATGATATAACAGTTTGTTTTGCGTTAGATAAACCAAATCAAAAAGAAATACTTAATTTCACGCAATTATTATGAGTAATAGTATAAAATACAATAAGACTAAGATCATAGCAACGATGGGTCCTGCTACCTCAGATATTCCTATGCTTAAGAAAATAATAAGAGCTGGAGTTGATGTGTGTAGAATTAATTTTTCTCACGGCGACTGGGACACTCATCTTCAAGTAATAAACAACATACGTCAAGTGAATGAAGAGCTAGGTACACACGTAGCTATTCTTGGTGATTTACAAGGGCCTAAGCTAAGAATAGGTAAAGTGGAGAATGATAAAATGCTTCTTAATGATGGAGAGATAATGGTCCTTACTACGGAAGCCACTTTAAGTTCTGGCAATACTATTTATGTGAAATATTCTACATTAGCTCGAGACGTAAAAGTAGGGGAGCGAGTGCTTTTAGATGACGGAAAACTGGAGCTCGAATTCACTAAAAGGGTAAATGCATCTGCAGTAGAGGCGAAAGTTATAAATGGCGGTTATTTGAGCTCTAATAAGGGATTCAACCTTCCTTCCTCAGATATGTCTGTAGCTAGTCTTACGGAAAAGGACAGAAAAGATCTTGAGTTTATAATGAAAAATGACTTTGACTGGATAGCCTTATCTTTTGTAAGAGAGGAAAAAGACATTCTAGAACTAAAAGATATTTTAAAGAAGAACAATTGTGATGCTCATGTAGTCGCGAAAATAGAGAAGCCGCAGGCAGTAGATAATATAGATGGCATCATAGATGCAACAGATGCTATTATGGTAGCTAGAGGGGATTTAGGGGTAGAAATGCCTATGGAGCAGGTCCCAATGATTCAGAAAAGAATTGTGTCGAAATGCATTGAAGCATCTAAGCCTGTTATTATAGCTACACAAATGATGGAGAGTATGATTACTTCTCCTACACCTACAAGAGCAGAGGCCAATGACGTAGCTAATGCTGTAATGGATGGTGCTGACGCTGTTATGCTTAGTGCAGAAACGTCGGTAGGGCAGTATCCGCTGAAAGCAGTAGAAGCGGTAGAAAAAATTCTCGGGAGTACTGAGCTTGGATGGGACGTTTATAATAAAATTAAAAAACCAGACCCTTCATCTGCATCCTTCTTATCTGATAGAATCTGCTATGCTACAGTTAGTATGAGTCAAGGAATAGAAGCAAAGGCGATACTTTCAATGACACAAACGGGGTATACGGCCTATAAGATTGCGAGTGGACGCCCAAACTGTGATATTTTTATTTTCACAGCAAATAAAAATCTTTTATCACGTCTTAGTCTAGTATGGAATGTTAGGGCATATTTCTATGATAGCAGAACCAATACTGATGATACCATAAAAGGAGTAATAAATATTCTTCAAGAAGATGGTTTACTTAAAGATGGAGATGTAGTGATTAATACTGCAGCGATGCCTGTAGTAGAAAACAGAAAAACAAATGCACTAAAAATTAGTACCGTAGGAGAATAAATGGCCGATCAAATAATTAATAGAGTAGAACAGAGTGGAATCATCACTTTGGATTTGGAGACTATGATTCCAGATATAGAGGTAGACTCTATTGATATAAAGGATCAATTGTTTCACGGGTTGATGCTTAGAGAAAAAGACTTCAGAGCTTGGATAAAGGAAAATGACTGGAGTATCTACAATAATAAGGTCATAGCCTTGTACTGCAGTGCTGATGCTATAGTGCCTACTTGGGCTTATATGCTAGTGAGTACGGCTCTAAAAGATCATACCAGTGATATATATTTCTGTACTCCGAAAGAGCTAAACGCATTAATAGCAGAAAGAGCGCTTGGCAGTTTGATTCTGAAGGACTATTTGGACAAGCGTGTGGTGATCAAGGGTTGCGGAGAGAGAGAGATTAGCAACCACGCTTATGTTATGATTACGTCTAGGCTATTACCTTATGCCAAGACTATCATGTATGGTGAGCCTTGCAGCACCGTTCCGGTTTACAAAAAGCGTAAATAAAAAACCCTTACTTAATTACTAAGTGAGGGTCTTATTAATTTTTTTGAAAGGTCTAGACGTGAAATTAGTTTTCTAGTACTTTGAGAGCGTCGAATTCCATGTTTCTCTCACCATCTATATACTGTGATACAAAAGCATCTGATATACCCAAAGTTTTTATATCATTACTGAATTGTACTGCGTCCATTAGGTTATCAAAATGACCAATCACATATCTTTTTTTACCATCAATTTCTTCAGCCTTTATGGTCTTCAATTTTGTGTTGAAAGACATTAGATCAAGATACTCGTAATAGCCCATCTGCACTTGGTATACTGTTCCATCAGGAAGAGTGGTGCTTGGCATATTCTTTTTCAAGGTGAGATATTGCATCTCTAGATTCTTTAGCTTAGCAGCTAGTTCCGCTTTTTCTGCCTGTTCAGCAGCCAATTTTGCCTTCAAGTCATCAATCTTTGCATTAAGTTCTGCTAACTGATTGTCGTGAAATTTTAACATTTCAACCCATTTCTCAGGATTTTTCTTGTACGTTTTAATTTCTTTTTTCAATACCTTTTTTTCCTTCTTGGACAAGGTCTGTGCCGTGACATTCACAGATGTAAGAACAAAGCAGATGAGAAATAACACTGAAGCTATATTTTTTAACATTCCTTTAATTATTTAGCAATTTTTAATGTTCAAAGATATAAAACTGTGACCGTAACTGCATATTGAAAATGTGATTAACTAACTTTGCATCCATTATTATATACAATGGACTACAGAATAGAACGCGATAGTATAGGAAAAATTAAAGTGCCTGCAGATAAATATTGGGCTGCACAAACCCAACGATCTTTAGAAAACTTTAAAATAGGAAATCAAACTATGCCTATTGAAATCATCAAGGCATTTGGTGTTTTGAAGAAGTGTGCTGCTATGACCAACGCAGAACTTGGTGTGCTTTCGCAAGAGAAAGCAGATTTAATATCTGATGTATGTGATGAGATAATAGATGGCAAACTGGATGACCAATTTCCGCTTGTAATATGGCAAACTGGATCAGGAACTCAGAGCAATATGAATGTGAATGAGGTGATAGCCAATCGCGGTCATGTGATAAATGGAGGTAAATTATCTGATGAAGAAAAGTTTCTTCATCCAAATGATGATGTAAATAAATCTCAGAGTAGTAATGATACTTTCCCAACGGCAATGAGCATTGCGGTCTATAAGCAGATGATAGATTTTGCTATACCAGGCTTACAAGTATTAAAAGACACTTTCAAGAAAAAAGCTCGCGAGTTTAAGGATATCGTGAAGATTGGACGAACTCACTTTATGGATGCTACGCCACTTACTCTTGGTCAGGAGTTTTCAGGATACAGAAGACAGCTAGAGATGAGTATTATAGCCATTGAAAATGCAATGACTGGAGCTCAGGAGATAGCCTTAGGAGGAACTGCTGTAGGTACAGGACTAAATACACCAAAGGGTTATGATGTACTGGTTGCTGATAAGATATCTAGAGAAATGGCGATGCCTTTTCGCACGGCTGAGAACAAATTTGAGGCATTAGCTGCTCATGATGCGATGGTAGAATTACACGGTGCTTTGAAGAGAGCAGCTGTTAGTTGTATGAAGATAGGGAATGATATAAGAATGCTTAGTTCAGGTCCTAGAAGTGGTATTGGTGAGATCATTATACCGAGTAATGAACCGGGCTCGAGTATCATGCCGGGCAAAGTAAACCCTACGCAGTGTGAAGCCTTGACAATGGTATGTGCACAGGTAATGGGGAATGATGTAGCGGTAACAGTAGGTGGAAGTAATGGACATTTTGAATTAAATGTTTTCAAACCACTCATAGCTGCTAATTTGCTTCAAAGTGCAAGAATATTAGGTCAAGCTTGCCTATCATTTAACAATAATTGTGTGGTAGGCATAGAGCCAAATCACAACGAAATTCAGAAAAAGCTTGATAGTTCATTGATGCTTGTAACAGCACTGAATACTCATATCGGATATGATAAAGCTGCCAAAATAGCAAAAAAGGCTTATGCAGAAAATACGACACTAAAAGAAGCTGGAATAGCGTTGGATTACCTTACCGCTGAGCAGTTTGATGAGTGGATAGTGCCTGCTAACATGTGTGGTGATATTGAACTCGGATTTTAATCCATGAGTACCAAGTTAAAGCCCTTCAGGCTCCGAACGATCGGGAGACATACGGATAAGAAAGACTTAAAAATACTGGATATTGGTTCTGGTAGTCACTCGAGTACAATTACTAAAAAGTGGCTGCCTAACTGCCACTATACAGGGGTTGACAGGGATGTGAGCTACGACAATACAGAGGAAGATATTCGGAATATGGATGAATTTTTTCAGCTGAATCTTACTGAATTGGAGTACGGTGTTATCCCGGATGATACGTATGATGTGATCATCATGAGTCATGTCATCGAGCACTTACATAATGGCGAGCAAGTTTTACCGCTGCTATTCCAAAAGCTAAAGAAGGGCGGTTTGTTTTATATAGAGTTCCCAACCGAAGCAAGTGCGAGTTTTCCGAGTAAAAAGGAGACATTAAATTTCTTTGACGATGATACACACGTGCGTATTTGGTCAATCAAAGAAGTAGCCAATATTTTTATGAAAGGACGTTTTCAGGTGAAAATGGCAGGTAAAAATAGAAGCTGGATCAATATTGCTTTGATGCCTGTTAAAATTCCTCTTCAGCTCATCACAAAAGGCTATGTGCGAGGTGGTGTTTACTGGGATTGGTATGGATTTGCCGATTATCTTATTGCAGAGAAGAGCTAGAACTGTTCAATCTTATAGATTACTTCTTATAATTTCCCTTTGCTGAAGCCGATCTTGAGGTCAGTTATAATGAGTTGGTTATTGTAGGTTTTCATTGATTGTAGAGATTTTTCATCATCTATAATAAGATACTTATTTAATCTTTTATCTCTGATAAATTGCTCGACTTCTTCTCGTCGAGAACTACAATTTTTATAATCTGTAAGGAAATCAGAAATATGTTGATCTATATGTCGGTTTTTGAAAATGTTATTAAAATCAGTCAATGATTTCTTGTTTCTACGAGTGGAACTGAACCGAATTTCACACTTATGTATAGATAAGAGTTTATTCAAATTGGCAACGCAGGATGAGTTGAAATCTAAATACCTATCTTCATGCAATATATCTTGTTTCCAAGATGGAGTAGTAATGAGCACACCATCTATATCCGGGATTAGAGTGGTATTCATTGAAGTAAACCTAGCTCAATCCAGTAATCACACCATCATTATCGATGTTCATACCTTCACTTGCTGGAACAGCTGGTAGTCCAGGCATACGCATCATATTACCCAGTATCGGAATAAGGAATCCAGCTCCAGAAGCTATCTCAAATTCACGAACCGTGATTCTGAATCCAGTCGGACGACCTATTTTTTTATCATCATCTGAGAATGACTTTTGTGTTTTGGCCATACAAATAGGTAGATGATCAAGTCCAAGTTTGGCAATGGTTCTTAGCCCAGCATTTGCCTTTGCAGCATAATCTACGCCATCTGCACCATATATTTCCTTCGCTATGGTTTCTATTTTTTCTTTTACTGGAGCACTCCAGTCATAGAGTTTATGGAAGTCACTTTTCCCACTTTCTACTTCTTCCACTACAGCTCGAGCGAGGTCAGCAGTTCCATTACCTCCGTCTGCCCATCCTTTACTTAGTACAGCTTTAACACCTATACTAGCACATTTTTCTATTAGCCAGTCTATTTCTTCTTGGCTATCTGTATAGAAGTTATTGATGGCCACTACACGTTGTAGACCAAATTTGCTCATATTTTCTATGTGCTTTTCTAAGTTGGCAAATCCTTTTTGCACCCTTTCGAGGCTAGGAGTGTTGTATTCTTCTTTTGGAGAGCCACCGTGGTGACGTAGTGCTCGTATAGTTGCTACTATCACTACGGCTTTAGGCTTAAGGTTTCCGTATCCACATTTAATGTCTAAGAATTTTTCAGCTCCAAGATCAGCACCAAAACCTGCTTCAGTAACAGTGTAATCTGCGAGAGACATACCTATTTTAGTTGCTATTATTGTATTTGTTCCTTGAGCAATATTGGCAAAAGGTCCTCCATGTATTATAGCAGGGTTGTGTTCGAGAGTCTGTACCAGATTAGGTTTTATAGCATCTTTAAGAAGTAGAGTCATTGCATTTTCAGCATTTAGGTCTCTTGCATATATAGGCTTACGGTCATAGGTGTATCCTATGAATATATTCCCTAATTTATCCTTTAAGTCATTGATATCTTTGGCCATACAAAGAATAGCCATAACCTCACTTGCTGGCGTAATATTAAAGCCATCTTGTCTTGGAACTCCATTGGCCGTGCCACCTAATCCTATAGTGATATCTCTTAGTGAACGGTCGTTCATGTCCATTACTCTTTTCCAAATAATAGTTCTTGGATCTATTCCGAGACTTTTAGTTTTACTCTGTATATTATTATCAATAAGAGCACTTAGTAGATTATTGGCTTTTTCAATGGCAGAAAAATCTCCAGTAAAATGGAGATTAATATCTTCCATCGGGACTACTTGAGAGTATCCACCTCCTGCAGCTCCACCTTTTATACCGAATACTGGCCCGAGTGAGGGTTCTCTAAGTACTACTACAGATTTCTTTCCGATTTTATTTAGTCCTTCGTTTAGTCCAATGGAAACAGTAGTTTTACCTTCACCTGCCGGAGTAGGCGTAAGTGCTGTTACAAGAATTAGATTACTGTTTTTTACCTTGTTCTCATCTATGAGTGTAAGCGGAAGTTTAGCTTTATATCTTCCATAGTGTTCTAGAGAATCTTCAGATATCGCTAGTCTTCCAGCTATCTTGTTGATGTGTTGTAATTCTACTCCTTGTGCTATTTCTAAATCTGTCATAGTGAGACGAATGTAATCAATAGTTTCGAAGTTTAGTCAACTCACGAGTGCAACGATTCTGTTTATGGATTGAGGTATATAAAACATTAAATTTGAGAGGTTATGTGATCAAAACATGCGAGAATCAAAGCAGTTTGTTTATTTATTTTAGACATATTTTGCTCGTAAAAAGCTGATAATAAATGTAATAAAACCAAAATTAGCAATATTTAAGGCTCTGAGAATCCTGTATTTACAAAATCTTCGACGCACACCTGTGTTTGAACGAATTTCGAAGTCTTAAAAGTTTTGTTTTGATTGGGAACTGGATTGGGTGGGAAATCTAATTCAAATGATTTGAATAAAATATGCTGTGAGCTCTTTTATCTTGCTTTCATATTGGGTGCAGTTTCCACAATTTTGTTTTTAGGTGTCAAAAAAAAGACACTAGTGTTTTTTTTTTGACTTTCAAACGCCTGCAATTGGTCTTTAGATAATGTAAGTTAGAATCGCCTTTATTGAGTTTGAGATTGTGGATAAAGTCTTAATTAACTAGGCTTTAAAGGGGTTTGGTGCTCAAACATGCACTTGATTTGTTGAAGGTTTTTTTGTCAATTAGGAATAAAAGTCCCTCGGAACCACTGATTTACATCTTTTATAAAAAATTATTGCCATATGCTGTTTAGTTACATTTTTAATTTATTTTTGCCCCTAGATTAAAATCAAACAAGTAATGATTAATATTAAACCAAATCTATTTCGTGCATTTGTTGCTATGACCAAAGCGTTTTTACTAATGGTAACGATGCTGCTTACAGGAATAAGTGTGAATGCTCAAATTACAGCATCTTACAATCCGGGCAATGATCCATTGTCAGAGTTTTGTACTACCTCGGGTACTCAGGGTGGAACGTTTTCAGTAACGGCATCTACTTCCTGTGGAGGTGGTGTTTCTCCACTTTCTTACCAATGGCGAGTGAATGGTGTGGCCTTGACAAACTCTGCAAACATCTCAGGAGCAAGAAATTCTACGATTACTATTGTAGATTTAAACGCAATGGGACTCAGTTGCGATGCAATCTTAGATTGTGAGATTAGAGAGACTGGTGCAGGTTGTACTGATGTGGTTGTGGTAGGTTCATCTATCCTTCGACCAGTTACTGCTGTTCCTAGTATTACACTCAGTGGAGATCTAGTGGAATGTGAAGGTACTCAGGTGACTTGGGATCTTGACATAACGGCACCGTTTTGTTCTGGCGAATTAGATATCGACTGGACGCGAACTACAGATGCTGGTGCTGCAATTACAATTCTTCAGGAATTAGGAAATTTATCAGCTATTGGAGATACCTTTATTACCTATAATGCATTATTGACTGATGACCAGGATAATATTAAAGTAGATGTGACTAATGTTTGTGGTACGACTTCAAGTCCTACTAGAACATTGACAGTGGTTCCTACTCCTATATTATCTGCGGGTAGCAACATTTCAATTTGTGAAGGTGCTGCTTCTGCAAACCTTAGTTTTTCAGTTTCGAATGCTGCATTGGATCCTTCTTCAGGTAGTGTCGGAGTAGATTGGACATATGCTGCATCTGTAACAGGAAGTGATGGTGCTTCAGTGGCTTCTCTGCAGAATCTTGTAGATGCAAATTTGACAGGAACAGGTAACAATGCTTTAAATAATATTGACATAACTAATGCGACAACCCTAAATCCAGGAAATTACACAGTTACCTTCAACACTATAAGTAAAGATATTAACAGTCCTTTTACAAGTCCTGCTTGTCCTAGAACTTTAATAAATGAAAAAGTAGACATCGTTGTGTTCCCAGAACCAACGGTTACTTTCGATAAAGCATCTCTTACATTTTGTGAAGGAGACCCAACTAGTGCAGCTACTACTTTCGATGTTGATATTAGCAATGCTGAATATGGTTCTCCAACACTAAGTGCCTCTTGGTCATATCAGTTTACAGAAACAGGCGGCAGTGTATCTGATGGTTGTGCAAATGGCACTACTTCAGGATTGTTGACTACTACGTCTGGAAATGGTAATACAACACAAACAATAGATGCGAGTACTCTCGCACCGGGTATATATGTGTTAACATTAACAGATATAACAAATAGTACGAATGGTTGTACTTCAGCATCACCAGTTGGTGCTAATCCCACAATAACTATAAATGTTTATCCTAAGCCAAGTGCAATTCTTTCCACTTCGGCACAATCTATTTGTGAAGGTTCGGAAGGGCTATTTACTTTGACAGTATCTAATGCAGAGTACTGTTCTGCGGTAAGTACAATTGGAAATGTGGATTGGGATATTTCATATTCAGAAACTACGTTGTCAGATGCGATAACAACGGTTGGTGGTACTTCTACAGCAACCAACCTTCTTGGAACTGGTAATCAGGCTTATTCTATTACTTCTAATTTTTTAACAACATCACCTGCGGGAACTTTCAACTTCAAGATGACTAATATCGAAGCAGTCGTTCCAGGTCCTCCAGCGTGTAGTGAAGCATTAACGAGTGGAAATATGTATACACTTACAGTAAATCCTGCACCAACAGTTACTGTATCCGTTAGTGATGCTAGCATTTGTGAAGGGGTTGGTACAGAAAGTGTTACTATCGCGGTTTCAAATGCTGAGTTAGGAGGTTCTGCTCAAGATTGGGCAATCACTTATACTGAAAGTGCTAGAACAACATCTTCAGCCACTGCATGTGTTGGTAACGAAGGCCCAGGTTTATTGCCATCTCCTACTGTAACTGGAACTGGTAATGGCTTAACAGTTGTGACGATACCAAGTACTTATTCTCCAGGTTCATATAACTATAATTTTACTGCAATAAGCAACACATCAGCAAATTGTGACGCGGTAATGAATGCTATAAATGTTGATTTTGTGATTGATCCTATTCCAGTTGTTTCGTTTGTTCCAGATTTGAAAACAATGTGTGAAG
>ERZ1046568.1336-NODE-1336-length-17742-cov-12.203709_pt1 | contig 17742 bp, 20 predicted proteins | sample MGYA00383092_ERZ1046568 | MGnify/ENA primary metagenome ERZ1046568 (study PRJEB29581, sample SAMEA5548362) | metagenome | biome: marine; feature: coastal; material: water | depth 1 m | study: Short-term variability in the microbial, nano- and picoplankton... | reverse complement strand
ACGGCAGAGTGTAGTGTAACGAGTCTTACCGCGCCAACCGCTACGGATAACTGCTCTGGAACTGTAACAGGAACGACTACAACAAGTCTACCGATCACAGCTCAAGGAACGACAGTAGTGACATGGACATATACAGATGGAGAAGGTAATACAAGTACACAGACACAGAATGTTGTGATAGACGATACGACTGCACCAATAGTAATTGTTCAGGATATTACTGTATTCCTTGATTCTAATGGTGAGTCATTAATTACAACTTCTGATATTGATGATGGATCTATAGATAACTGTAGTGGTGACCTCACATTTGAACTTGATATAGTTTTATTTACATGTGATGACGTCGGTGAGAATATAGTTACTCTTACAGTGACTGATGCCAATGGAAACCAAGATTCTTTTAATGCTATTGTTACTGTTGTCAATGATTATGAAGATCTTGATAATGATGGTATTTTAGATAATTGTGATGACGAAATTTTAGAAGATATGGATTTAGATGGTATTGAGGATTCTATTGATAACTGTCCTAACACTTACAATCCAGATCAATCAGATATCGATAATGATGGAATTGGTGATGTCTGTGATCTGGTAGAAATCAATATTTCTCAAGCACTGACTCCAAATGGAGATGGTATTAATGACACATGGTTTATCAATAATATCCAAAACTATCCAAATAGTGTTATACGAGTTTATAACCGATGGGGTCAAGAAGTTTTATATTCTGTTGGATATCAAAACGACTGGAATGGACACTTTGAAGATAAGCCTGGTTCCCTTCCTGATTCAGCATCATATTACTACCAAATTGATCTTGATGGTAATGGAAGTCTTGATTATGAAGGATGGCTATACATAACTAAATAATTTTAATGTTAAACAAAGAAAAACTATGAAAAATATTAAATTCTTTTTCCTAATATTAACAGTCTTTTTTGGGAGTGACGTCTGGTCACAACAAGAGTCGAGCATAACTAATTATTGGTCTCATATGAATGTGATTAATCCAGCTTATGTGGGTTCTGATAATATGATAAATTTTAGATCAACTGTAAGATCTCAATGGTCCGGAATATCTGAATCACCTAAAACTCAGATGTTTAGTTATTCAAGTCCTATTAAGAATAACATTGGTATTGGAGTCTCAATTACTAATGATAAAGTATTTATTGAGAATAGTACTTTTGCGGCTATCGATTTTTCATATAAATTGGGAATTTCTGAAAATTCATTACTTTACTTTGGTATGAAAGCAGCATTTGACTTTTACTCTATTAATACCTCCACATTACAAACATATTCAGAGTCAGGATACCAATTTGATCCTAAATTACAGAACGTAGATAATGTAGCACCAAACGTAGGAGTTGGTTTTTTACTAAAACGAAAGGACTGGTATTTATCTGTTTCTGTTCCTAGAATGTTAAGTACTGAACGAGCATCTGTTGACGGGACATTTAACACTGTAGTTTCAAGTAGCAAACCTCACTTATACATGTCATCAGGCTATGATTTTCGACTCAAGTCCCCAAAGTGGCTTTTGACTCCCTCTTTTTTATTGAGGTCAGTTAAAGATGTACCTGTTGCTTTTGATTCCAACTTATTGGTTACTTATAATGATAATTTGAGTTTTGCCTTCACTTATGGAAATACAAAGACTTACGCATTCACTTTTGGGATAGACTTATATGATAAATTCCAAATAGGATATTCTTACCAAACAAGTTCAAGATCATTGTTATCCACAGAGTGGAACTCCAGTGAATTATTCTTAGCATATTCTGTACCCTACAAGTCTAAGAAAAATATTGATGTCCCTGTGATTGAATAAAATATAAATAAATGCTACTAGCCATAAATTAAATTTGGTTAGTAGTTATTTATATTTGATTGCAGAAGTCAGTTCGAATACATTTTTTATAAAGCTATATTTTCTCAAATTGTTATGTCTAATATTTAATCATTGTTAAAGACTTTAAATGAAACAATTAACTTTTGTATTATTCGTTTTTCATTTTTTTAATTTGAATTCTCAAGATTTTAAATTATATGAAAAAAAAATATTTGTTGCTAATAATGATACTCTTAATTATAGAATTCTTTAACCTTTAAATTACAATCCTAGCAAGCAATATCCTGTTCATTTATTTTTGCACGGAGCTGGAGAAAGAGGGAACGATAATAAATCTCAATTAGTTCATGGAGGTAAACTATTTTTAAAAAAAGATAATAGACTAAAATATAATTCTTGGGTAATCTTTCCTCAATGCCCTATTAATGATAGATGGCCAGGTTTAATTACTGATTCCTGGGATAATAACGATGACTATTTTCCAAATAACAATGAAATTCATCCACCTAACAAAACTCTATACCTTGTTATAAAATTTATGGATCAGTTTATTGAAAGAAAACAGGTCAATAAGCAAAAAGTATATATAAGTGGATTATCGCACCGATTTATTTTTAAATGATTGCCAACTTAAATCTACTATTGTTGTTTCCCCTACACTTTTACTCATTAATGATTTTAGTGATAATTCATTTTGTGGATTTAATTCATGCAGTATATACAGCTTGGAGACATGGGATATCACATATGAATCTGGATCAACATTTGTACTAATTAATCAAACTGGAGATATAAATTTTTGTAATGGAGAAGTAGATGACACTGATACTAGCCTACAACTGACTGTTAATTTTCAAATTACAGGCAATAGGCTTGAGGTAAGTTATGACTCACCAAGTAGCGACGGCTCAACATCCTTTATCCAAAAGGAATATGTAAGAATTTAAAATTTAGGATAAACAAGACTAAGTTATCTTGATTTTACTTGGCCAAATTTTTAATGAAACTGATGCACTGTTTCGAAAACAGCTCAATTGGGTGTACAATCGAACCCGCAACCTAAGTTGCGGGTTTTTTTGTTTTTGATTAGTTGTTGGTTAAAGTTTAGTAAGCTGAATATCCTGTATTTGGGTGGATAATATTAATACCATTGGCACCTCCATCTAGGAAAGGAACCATAGCGCCAATTACGGTGTCTTCGGTTTGTCTCCACTTTAAATAAGCAGCATATTTATCGTTGGTTTCCCAATTGGAAACCACCCAAATTGTATTGGTGTTTTTATTGATTGTCATTTCTAATGAAAGACATCCGTCGTACGCTTTTGTGGTAGGAAGACCGCCATCACTATTTAAAATTTCAAGAACATTGTCTAGTTGACCGTCTTTAACTTCTAATGAAACGATCACTAAATTTTTTGGATAAACCGCATCAAGCATGCCTCCAAAATCAAAAAAGTCGCCTTGTGCATTAATTAATCCACCCTCATCAAAACCAAAATACCAATAGCCTTTTAAGCTTAATTCTTTTTTGGTTTGAACTTGTGTCCCCGTCCATACACCATAGGTGCGAACACTTCCATTTAAGTTTCCTAATGTATCGCATCCTGGGAGCCATACTTCTGGAGTATACTTGACATTGTCAAAGGCCATATGATATCCTTTAATATTGGCCATAAATTGGTCATAACCCATTTTTTCTGAACCATACATAGACGTTTCGGCAATGATATCTTTACTAATTAGTGCCGCTTGTCCATCGTAATCTTCAACCTCATGTAACTTAAACATTTTTTTTGCAGTTTCAAGATTCTTTGCATAATCAGGATGTTGTTGTTGCATACAACTTGTAACAAAAACAGTTGCCATGAACAATAAAAAGATTCTTTTCATAATTTAAAGTATTGGTTAATAAAGTATTAAATCTATTAAATTAACTTGTAATTCACAACTATTTTTTTTTATATTTATGTTATTAACCAAAAATAAAAACTTTAAGAAATGAAAAAAACAGCATTGATAAGTATGTCTTTGATTTTAATGACTTCGTGTGCCATTAGTATTGGAAACACAAAAAAGACACCACCCCCACCCCCAGCTCAAGAAAAAATTGTGGAAGTGGACAGAGAAGTTGGCTATTTAAAAACGCCAAACAAAACGTACACGGCTTCGTCTGGAAATAATTCTGTAGTAGAATTGTGGGATCAATATATAGAAGTTCATAACAACAGAGACATTGATGCAATTATGGAAATGGAATCTGATGACATTCAAATTTGGGGACCAAATGGAGAATATATTAAAGGTAAGGAGGCTCATGCAGCGTTTTTGGCACAATGGTTTGATGGCGCAAACCCAAAATGGAATACATTTTTCTCGTTTCCAATGAAAGTTAATGATTTGGAAGCTCAAAAAGACGGACAATGGGTAGTCACTGGGGCACAAGTTACAATGACCGTTGAGGATCAAGAAATGAATGTTATTCACTTATCAGATATATATATTGAGAATGGAAAAGTGAATAAATTTTATGTGTATCAGCGACTTCCAGCTTCAAAACAATAGCTCAATACAATGATTTATTAATTAAAAAAACCACTATTAGGTGGTTTTTTTGTTTTATAGATTTAGGGTTTAAATGATTTTAAAGAATATTTTTTAATAATTATTTATTTTTTTAATCAACTATTGATAAATCTTTAATTTTCATAAAAAAAAATAAAGCCCAAGTTTTTAGTAAAAAATTAATTTATAGATTTACCCCAATTATAAATAAATAATGATTGCACTTCAATCGATTTTAATTTCAACACCACCGCATACTTTATCGAGTTGTGCTCCTTTGCGTCCGCGCATTAATCGCCGTCGCCCTTAGGGTGTATTTATAATTTTTGGAACCTAGGTGAGTCCGGTTCTTTCTTCAACAACTTTTTTCAAAACTAATTTTAAAAATCTATTGATAATGAAATTAATTATCACAGATAAATCACATCATATTTATACTCATGCAATTTGTGCTACTATTGAAGACGCTGCACAAGTCAGAGGAACTGGAATTGCAAAACGCTCTCCAGATTATATTTGTTCCAAAATGGAACAGGGCGATGCTGTTATTGCTTTAGATGGCGATAACTTTGCAGGGTTTTGTTATATCGAAACCTGGGATCATGGTAAGTTTGTAGCCAATTCGGGACTTATTGTACACCCTGATTATAGAAATCAAGGTTTAGCAAAAAAAATCAAAAAGGTCATTTTTGAACACTCAAGAAAAAAATATCCAGAGGCGAAAGTATTTAGTATCACTACGGGTTTGGCCGTTATGAAATTGAATACAGCTTTGGGTTACAAGCCTGTTACTTTCTCTGAACTTACCAAAGAACCCTCTTTTTGGAAAGGGTGTCAAACATGTAAAAACTATGATGTATTGCAGCGTACTTCTCAATCGATGTGCTTGTGCACTGGTATGTTGTTTGACCCAAAACAGCAAAAAAAGAAAAGTAAAACAAAATTTAAAGCAGCAACTTTTAAACGTCTAAAAAGTATCAAGCAAGCGCTTTTTCTTAAAAAACAAAACAATGAATCTTAAAAATAAATTAGTATTAGCTTACAGCGGGGGACTTGACACTTCGTATTGTGCAGTTCATCTTTCTCAAGACCTAGATTATGAGGTCCATGCTGCTAGTGTCAATACAGGAGGTTTTACTCAAAATGAAATTCAATCTATTGAGTCTAAAGCCTATAAAATGGGCGTTTCTGTGTATAAAAATATTGAGGCAACAGAGCAATTTTATCAAAAGGTAGTGAAGTATTTAATTTTCGGAAATGTATTAAAAAACAATACTTACCCTCTTTCTGTTAGTGCCGAGCGAATCATTCAAGCCATTGAAATTGTAAACTATGCAAAATCTATAGATGCAAAATATATTGCACACGGAAGTACGGGAGCAGGGAATGACCAGGTTCGTTTTGATATGATTTTTCAAATTTTAGCACCTGAAATTGAAATCATTACCCCAATCCGTGATAATACTTTGAGTAGAGAAGAAGAGATTTCTTATTTGAATTCTAAAGGGATTAACCTGTCTTGGGATAAGGCAAAATATTCCATTAATAAAGGACTCTGGGGCACTAGTGTTGGCGGTGATGAAACCTTAACGTCTCATTTGGCTTTGCCAGAGGAGGCTTATCCTTCGGTAATAAAAAATAATACTGAAACCCTGGTAAAACTCAGTTTTATAAAAGGCGAGTTGAGTGCTATTGATGGTATAGAAAACGCTCCAATCGAAAATATTCAAAAGCTTAATGAATTAGCATCAACATATGCTATTGGAAGAGATATTCATGTTGGCGACACTATTGTTGGCATCAAAGGGCGCGTAGGTTTTGAAGCGGCTGCGGCTTTAATCATCATAAAAGCACACCATTTGTTAGAAAAACATACGCTTTCAAAATGGCAGTTGCAACACAAAGATAGTATGGCTAGTTATTATGGGATGCATCTTCATGAAGGGCAATATTTAGACCCAATGATGCGCGATATGGAGTCCTTTTTTGAGTCCAGCCAAGCTCATGTTACTGGTGATGTTGAGGTTGTTTTAAAACCTTATCATTTCACGCTTAATGGGGTATATTCTCCCTATGATCTTATGAAATCGGAGTTTGGAAGTTATGGCGAAAAAAACACAGCTTGGACGGCAGATGATGCAAAAGGGTTTATCAAAATCACGGCTAATCAAAATAAAATTATTCAAAGCGTAAATTCAAAATTATGATAGAAGTTGGTATTATTGGTGGCGCAGGATATACTGCAGGAGAGTTGATTCGATTATTATTAAATCATCCAAAAGCAACACTTAACTTTGTGTATAGCACTTCTAGTTCTGGGCAGAATTTGAGTGCGATTCATCAAGATTTGGTAGGAGAATCAGAGTTTAAGTTTTCTAATCAAATTAATTCAAGTGTTGATGTTTTGTTTTTATGTTTAGGGCATGGAAATTCTAAAACATTTTTGGAAAACAATACATTTTCAGATCATACAAAGATTATTGATTTGAGTCATGATTTTAGATTGAATGCGTCTGCTGATTTTCAAACTAAACAATTCATATACGGACTTCCAGAATTGAATAAAAATAAAATTATAAATGCAAATTACATTGCAAATCCTGGCTGTTTTGCAACAGCTATTCAATTAGCACTTTTACCGTTAGCTGCTAAAAATATGATTCAAAGTCCGGTTCATATTAATGCAGTTACAGGGGCTACTGGAGCAGGAACCAAACCTTCTGCAACAACTCATTTTACATGGCGTGACAATAATTTTTCACATTATAAAGCTTTTGAGCATCAACATTTATCGGAAATTAAAGAGTCATTGATTGCACTACAAGAAACGTTTGATTCTGAGCTCAATTTTATACCAAATCGAGGAAATTTTTCTCGTGGAGTTTTCGCAACCTCATATTTGGAAATAGGAGAAAGTTTGGAGGACTTTATATCACTTTACAAATCATATTACAAGAATGCACCATTTACCGTTATTTCTGAAAATGAAATTCATCTAAAACAGGTGGTTAATACCAATAAATGCTTGATACATCTAAGAAAACATAACAATAAATTACTCGTAACCAGTGCCATAGACAATCTTTTAAAAGGGGCATCAGGCCAAGCCATTCAAAATATGAATCTGATGTTTGGCTTAGAAGAACAAGAAGGATTGAAGCTAAAGGCGAATTATTTTTAATCAATTTTAATATGAAAACAGCAATTATAGGAACAGGAAATTTAGGGCGATCCATTGCCAAAGGGCTAATTATAAACAATGCCATTACGTCGTTGTATTTAACACGACGTAGTTTGGATAATTTAAAAGAATTTGATGGCTATAAAAACGTGCACTTGACAACGGATAACAGCTTAGCCGTACAACAATCCGATATTTTGATTTTTGCAGTACAGCCAGCACATTTACAATCTATTTTAGAATTAGTTGCGCCACATCTTACAGAAAAACACATTGTGATTTCAACCATAACTGGATTTTCAATTTTTAAAATTGAAAGCATTGTTGGTGCACAACATCATATCATTAGGGCAATGCCCAATACAGCAATTGCTGTTGGTAAATCCATGACATGTTTGTGCTCTAACAATTCTGGAAAAGCAAGAATTTCTGTAGCGGAAGCTATTTTTAATAGGTTAGGCGCAACAATATGCATTCCAGAAGAACAGATGCAAGCGGCAACTGTAGTTTGTGCTAGTGGAATTGCTTTTTGGATGCGTTTAATTCGAGCCACTACACAAGCAGCCATCCAGCTTGGTTTTGATGCCGAGGATGCACAACGTTTGGCCATGTACACCAGCGAAGGTGCAGCTCAATTGTTAATCACAAATGGAAATCATCCAGAGCAAGAAATTGATAAAGTGACGACTCCCATGGGATGTACTATTGAAGGATTAAATGATATGGAACACAAGGGTTTGAGCTCTTCTTTGATTCAAGGAATGGTGGCGTCATTTCAAAAAATTAATGCTATTAAAACCAATCAGGTATGAAGTTATTTGATGTTTATCCATTGTTTGATGTCACACCAGTTCGAGCAAAAGACGTCAATGTTTTTGACGAAAATGGCGTTGAGTATTTAGATTTGTATGGTGGTCATGCTGTGATTTCTATTGGGCATTCACACCCAACCTATATTCAAAATTTATCAGAACAATTAAATCAAATAGGATTTTATAGTAATGCCGTTAAAAACCCATTACAAATCCAATTAGCAGAAAAACTAGCAATAGCTTCTAACTGTAATAATTATGAATTATTCATGTGTAGCTCAGGTGCAGAGGCGAATGAAAATGCCTTAAAGTTAGCTTCTTTTCACACCAATAAACCTTCTATTATTGCTTTTGAAAATTCGTTTCACGGGCGTACTTCAGCAGCTGTTGCAAGTACGGATAACCCCAAAATTATTGCGCCATTAAACGCACAACAAGACGTTCAATTTTTGACTTTAGGGGATTTAAAAGCTGTAGAAACAACTCTTCAAAAAGGAAATACTTGTGCCATTATTATTGAATGCATTCAAGGGGTAGGTGGATTAGATCAAAGTTCTACAGAATTTTATAAAGGGTTGGAAGTATTGTGCAAACAATACGGCGCTGTACTGATTGCTGATGAGGTACAATCTGGATTTGGGCGTAGCGGTGATTTTTTCGCCTTTCAAAAACACAGCATTACGCCACATATTATTTCCATGGCCAAAGGAATGGGTAACGGATTTCCTGTTGGTGGAATTTTAATTCATCCAGAAATTCAAGCCTCTTATGGACTTTTGGGAACAACTTTTGGAGGAAATCATTTGGCTTGCGCTGCAACTCTTAGTGTTTTGGAGGTTTTGGAAACTCAAAATTTAATGCAAAATGCACAACACATGGAGATTTATTTTAGAGAAAAAGCCAAAGAAGTTCCTCAAATTCTTCAACTTAAAGGGCGTGGGTTGATGCTAGGGTTAGCGTTTGATTTTCCTGTGGCAGAACTAAGGAAAGCACTTCTTTTTAAACATAAAATATTTACGGGGAGCTCTAAGAATCCAAATTTAATTCGCATACTTCCACCACTTACCATTAAAAAAGAACATATTGACATCTTTTTTAGTGCACTAAAACAAGAATTATGAATCAATTTTTAAATATAGAAGATGTTTCAAATTTGAACACAACAGTTCAAGATGCTATTGCTTTAAAAAACAACTCTTTTTTGTACCATTCCCTTGGGAAACAAAAGACATTGGTGCTGCTTTTTTTCAACGCTAGTTTGCGCACACGTATTAGTACAGAATTGGCGGCTAAAAATTTAGGTATGAATGTTATTGTCCTAAATCTTAGCGATGCGTGGCAATTAGAGTTTGAAGATGGCGTTGTTATGAATCTTGACACCTCAGAACACATAAAAGAAGCCGCTCAGGTGATTTCTCAATATGCTTCAATTATTGGAGTTAGAGCGTTTCCAATCTTAACGGATAAGGCCAAAGATCAATCGGAATGGATTTTAAAAGCATTTTCTAGTTTGGCTTCAGTTCCTGTAATCAATATGGAAAGTGCAACTGCACATCCATTGCAAGGCTTGGCTGATGCCATCACTATTGCAGAGCAACGCCAATATAAAAAACCAAAAGTAGTTCTATCTTGGGCGCCACATCCAAAGGCGCTTCCACATGCTGTTGCAAATTCTTTTTTACAAACGATGCAGTTACAGGATGTTGACTTGTGTATCACTCATCCCGAAGGCTACGATTTAGACCCAAAAATAGTTAAGGGCACACCAGTTTTTTACAATCAAGAAGAGGCACTTCAAAATGCAGATTTTGTTTATGCAAAAAATTGGAGCAGCTTTAATGATTATGGGAAAATTTTATCGCCAAAATCTGATTGGATGATTACTAAAGATAAAATTGGTGAAGCCAAATTTATGCATTGTCTTCCTGTTCGTCGCAACGTAGTTGTGGAAGATGCTGTTTTGGATAGCCCTCAATCCTTGTGTATTGAGCAATCTAATAATCGCACTTATGCTGCACAAATTGTACTGAAACAAATCTTAGAATCATTATGAAGCACTCATTAAAAATCGTAAAAATAGGGGGTCATATTCTTGATGATTCAAAAGCAAAAAAAGAATTTTTAACTCAATTTGCTGCAATTGATGGGTTAAAACTTTTGGTCCATGGTGGTGGAAAATCAGCGACAGCATTATCAAAAAAAATGCAATTGGATGTTCAAATTGTCGATGGGCGTCGAATTACAGATGCTCAAACACTGGAGGCCATTACTATGGTTTATGCGGGAAAAATTAACACTTCTATTGTCGCCATGTTGCAAGGATTGAACTGTAATGCCGTAGGGTGTTCTGGTGCTGATGCCAATTCAATTAAATCTGTAAAACGGCCTGTTTCAGATGTTGACTATGGCTTTGTGGGGGATATTCAAAAGGTGAATTCGAAGTATATTTCATTATTAATAAACGCAGGTTTAACTCCAGTTTTTTCAGCTATTACGCACAATAATAAAGGACAATTGCTTAACACCAATGCAGATACAATTGCCGCTTCAATCGCAAAATCTTTAGCTGATGTTTTTGATATTACACTATTTTATTGTTTCGAAAAAACAGGAGTTTTAGAAGATAAAAACGATGATAATTCAGTCATAAAAATAATTGATAAAGCTAAATACAGAGACCTTTTGAAATCTGGAGTAGTTTCTGATGGCATGTTACCCAAATTACAAAATTGCTTTGATGCACTCGAAAATCAAGTTTCAAAAGTTTGTGTCGGTCAGCCAAGCATGCTTTCGGATCATTCAAATAATTATACAACGCTAACGCTATGATGACTATAGATTCTCTTACTCAGTCAGCAATTGAATTATTAAAAAACTTAATTCAAACGCCTTCTTTTTCATCTGAAGAAGACGTAACCGCATTGCTTTTGGAGCAGTGGTTTCAATCTTTTGATATTCCATATAGTCGTCATCAAAATAATGTTTGGGCCACCAATAAAACTTTTGATGATTCGAAGCCAACACTTCTATTAAATTCTCATCATGATACGGTTAAGCCCAATAGTGGGTATACCAAAAATCCATTTGATGCACACATTGAAGATGGGAAGCTCTATGGTCTTGGCAGCAATGATGCAGGGGGATGTTTGGTATCGTTGTTGGCGACCTTTACTTATTTCTATCATCAGGAATCATTGGCCTACAATTTAGTTTTTGTAGGATCAGCAGAGGAAGAAAGCAGTGGTTCAAATGGTCTTAATAGTATGCTTGGTATTATTCCAAAAATTGATGTTGCTATTGTTGGAGAACCTACTCAAATGCATTTGGCCATTGCCGAAAAAGGTTTGGTTGTTTTTGATATTAATGTTTTTGGAACACCAAGTCATGCTGCTCATCCTAATACTGATAATGTACTTTACAATACAATACCTCTTATGCAGTGGATTCAAAATTATGAATTTGAAAAAACCTCTGATACTCTTGGAAAAGTAAAAATGACACTTACGCAAATTAATGCTGGGCAACAACACAATGCTGTTCCAGCAAAATTATCTATGGTGGTTGATGTTCGTGTGAATGATTGCTATTCTAACCAAGAGGTTGTAGACATCATAAAGGAACAGTTGCCAAATGCTGAGGTTTCTCCAAGAAGTACAAGTTTAAATTCTTCTTCTATTCCAAAAAACCACCCACTAGTTGTCGCTGGTACAGCACTAGGTAGAGAAACTTATGGCTCTCCTACGCTTTCCGATCAGGCGGTGTTAAGCTGTCCTTCTTTGAAATTGGGGCCTGGAGACAGCACAAGATCCCATACTGCTGATGAGTTTATTTATGTCAATGAAATCGAAGAAGGCATAGCAATATATATTCAAATATTAAAAAATATAAACATATGAAACTTTGGGACAAAGGTTTTTCTATTGATAAAACTATAGAAGCCTTTACAATTGGAGACGATCGTGTAATAGATTTGCATATTGCTCAGTATGATTTACAGGCTTCTTTGGCCCATGCAAAAATGCTGACCAAAATAGGAATTCTGGATCACAATGAGTTACTCCAAATTGAACAAGTCATTCAACATTTGCAAAATGAAGTTGCGAATAAAACCTTTAAGATTGAAGATGATTTTGAAGATGTTCATTCTAAAATAGAGTTTGAATTAACTCAGCGTTTAGGAGACGCAGGAAAAAAAATTCATACTGCACGATCAAGAAATGATCAAGTTTTGGTGGCTTTGCAATTGTATTATAAAGACAATTTGATGGTTCTTCAAAAGCAAGTTGGAGCCTTATTTGATACGTTGTTGAACTTAGCAAAACAGCACAAATCAGAATTATTGCCGGGGTATACACATCTTCAAGTCGCAATGCCTTCGTCATTTGGACTTTGGTTTTCTGCCTATGCTGAAGCGTTGATTGATGATGTTATAATGCTTCAATCTGCACAAAAAATTGTAGACCAAAATCCATTAGGTTCTGCAGCTGGATATGGCAGTTCTTTTCCTATTGATAGAGAAATGACCACTGAATTATTGAATTTTTCAGATTTAAAATATAATGCCGTAGCCGCACAAATGATGCGGGGCAAAAATGAACAAATTGTAGCTTTTGCCTTAGGAAATTTAGCATTTACACTTTCTAAGTTCGCAATGGATATTTGCTTGTATATGAGTCAGAATTTTGATTTTATCAGCTTTCCAGATAATCTTACTACCGGGAGTAGTATTATGCCTCACAAAAAAAACCCAGATGTATTTGAATTGATTCGTGGAAAATGCAATAATTTACAAGGGTTATCATCTCAAATACAAATGATGACTAATAATTTACCGAGTGGTTATCATCGTGATTTTCAGTTATTGAAATCTCCAATGATTTCCGCATTTGAAACGCTAAAAACAGTATTGTCTGTTTTTGATTATGGATTACAACAAGTTGAAGTCAAATCTGTGGATTTGAAGGATGAAAAATATAAGTATTTGTTTACTGTAGATAGTATTAACTCATTAGTACAAAATGGCACATCATTTAGAGAAGCTTACCAAGCGATTGGTGCTCAAGTTCAAGATGGAACTTATGAATGTGAAACACGACACCGTCATACGCACATTGGGGGGATAGATAACTTGGCCTTGGATAAAATCAAGGCCAAGTATCCAAAATGTGATTAGTCCTTGGAGGACCTTAAATCGGTGTTATAAATCAAACCGAACTGCAAAAATGTTTTAGCAGTGGTTTGTACTTCCTGTCGAAGTAGCCCCACTTGAAAGTGAATGTTACTTGCATATTGATACCCCAATCCTCCATAGAGTCTGTTGCGATCAAAAAAGCTGCGTTTATCATTGATGAATAATTCGTCATAAATACCTAAGTACAATGTCCCTGTTTCAATTTTTTGTTTGTTAAGAGGAACAAAAACCATTAAGCGGTATCGAAAGCGCATTTTAAAGTCATCTTCAATAAAGCGTTCTTCCACTCGATAGCGATGTTCAAATTTGACGCGACCTATGGTGTTAGTGGTCAAAAATTGTTGCCAAATTCGGTGCTCTTCAACTTCTGGGCTTTTTTGTTCAGATTCATAAACATAGTTTCCAATATGTGCATATCCAAACGTTGCCGAAGCGTTGGGTTTAAAATGATAATTCAATCCAGTTCGAAGCAAAAGTTGTTCAATATTGGTTGGGCTTATGCTGTGATTTCGATACTGTACTTCAGAGTGAATACTAAATTTATCACTGATTTTATTAGTGCCAAAATACATGAGCCAGTTGCCTGTATCATTTTGAGCCGTTAAAAACATTGACCCCCAAAAAAGGAGGCCAATGCTATAAATAAATTTGATTTTCATGAATTAATAAAATGTTACTTCACCAGTTTTTATGTCATACATACCACCAACGATTTCTATCTCACCGGCATCTTCCATATCTTTAAGCACTTGACTTGATTTACGAATATTATCAATAGTCATGTGAACATTCTTTTTTGCTACTTCATTGACAAAATCAATATTAGCCGAATTTCTTAAACTTTCGTCTTGTGGCTCGGTTACTGCTTCAACAGCAGGCTCAATTTTGTTGATTAAAGTTGTAAGGTTGCCAAGACGGGCATGATCACATGCGCCTTTTACAGCACCACAAGCCGTGTGTCCTAATACAACAACTAGTTTTGTACCTGCTAATTTACATGCAAATTCCATGCTTCCAAGAATATCTTCGTTGACAAAATTTCCAGCAATTCTTACACTAAATATGTCGCCGATGCCTTGGTCAAAAATAAGTTCAGATGAGACTCTAGAATCAATACAGCTTAGTACAGTAGCAAATGGAAATTGTCCAGTGCTTGTTTGGTCAACTTGTGTCATAAGGTTTCGATCTATTTGTTGACCTTGAACAAAACGTTCGTTTCCATCAACCAATGCATTTTTTGCGAGTTGAGGTGTCATTTGATCTTGTGTATCTTTTGTGTGTGCGTTCATTGTTTTATGTTTTGAGTTATTTTAATTTATCTTAAACTTTAGGTTGTAATTTGAAAAAATCTGAAAAGCTTTCTGGGTTGGCAACTGTTCCTCTTTCAGAAATTAATGTGATATTAATATTTCGGTTCTTAGCTTTTAACGAAAAATCATCTAAAATTTCAATAATATCATAATCTAAAAATCGTGTTTTTCGCACATCAATTTCTAATTTGGTGTCGGCGGCGATGTGCTCCAGCTCATTCAGAATAGCACCTTTATTAATAAAAGTTACTTCTTCTGCTAGTGTCATTTTTAGTTTTTGTGCACCATTACTTTTGTCTTCTATATGAAGAAAGTGTGAATTTTGGTAGCTCTTAAATAGGACTACAATAATTCCTACGGCTAATCCTAATCCGATTCCTATTAGTAGATCTGTAAATATAATTCCTAAAACAGTTACAATAAAGGGAACAAATTGTTTCCAGCCTTGCTTGTAGATAGTAACAAATAAAGCTGGTTTTGCTAGTTTATAACCTACAATAAATAGTACTGCTGCTAAAACAGCTAATGGGATTTTGTTGAGTAATGTAGGGATAATTAAAACTGAAATTAGAAGTAAAAATCCATGAATAATAGCCGAAGCTTTGGTACGACCTCCTGATTGAATATTTGCAGAACTCCGTACAATTACCTGTGTTATGGGCAACCCTCCAATGAGTCCAGAAATAATATTTCCTGAACCTTGAGCAATAAGCTCTCTATTGGTAGGTGTTACACGTTTTCTAGGATCTAATTTATCAGTGGCTTCAACACACAATAAGGTTTCTAAACTTGCAACAAGGGCAATCGTAAACGCAGTAATCCAAATTTGTGGATTGGTGATTTGATCAAAGTTTGGAGAACTGAATTGTCCTAAAAAGGATGATAAACTTTCTGGTGTAGGAACACTCACTAGCATGCTCTGATCAATTGACCATGTGCTATTGTCTTTCGTCATAATATAATATATTATTCCAGCAGATACGGCAACTAAAGGACCTTGAACAATTTGAAATACTTTATGTAATTTTGATAACCATACATTCCAAATGATGAGTATGGCTAAGCCAACACAAGCAACAAGAGTTGCTCCTGGGCTAATGTAATTAAACATTTCTGTGAAACTCGCATTTGCAGCAAGAGTCTTGTCATAACCAAAGAAATAAGGAATTTGTTTAATAACAATGATTATCCCAATACCCGTAAGCATTCCTTTGATGACAGAAGATGGGAAGTAGTAGCCAATAACCCCTGCTTTAAGAATGCCAAAGGCAACTTGAATAATTCCGCCAAGAACAACTGCCAAGAGAAAGTTTTCAAAACCTCCTAAAGTGCTTATGGCTACCAATACAATAGCAGCTAAGCCTGCGGCAGGGCCACTAACACCAATGGCAGAGCCACTTAGTGCGCCAACAACAATACCACCAATAATTCCAGCAATTAGGCCAGAAAATAAAGGTGCGCCACTCGCAAGTGCTATTCCCAAACACAAGGGGAGTGCTACAAAAAACACAACTATACTTGCAGGGACATCTGATTTTAAATTTTTAAAAGGACTTAAATGATTCATTTTAAATAAAAGTTAGTCTTTCTATAATACATAATAAGAAAGAATTAATAATTGATTGAGCTTCGCAAAAGCACGATGGTTTTGAGGGAAGTGCTTTATTTTACTGAGAAATTAAATAGTATCTTCTTGTGGAGGTGGAAGATTAATATCAATACTAACAATAGGTTGTCTATTTATTTGATAGGACGTGTAGTTTTTAGAGAAAAATGTTGATTTAGGTCTTATAAAATAGTGCTGTTTTAATTGCTTTTCTTGTTCGTTTTCTTCAAAATCAATTTTGTCTGTTTCGCTAGAGTCAGACGTATCATTACATTCTATACTGTAGTCAATATCAAAGTTTAATACAAATGCTTGCGATAGCGCTTGAAATCCAATGGTTGTTGCCAATATTCCACAAATAATGACTCGAAAAAAGTTGATTTTTGAAAATAGCTTTAGCATTATTTTAGGGCATTAAAAACAAGGTTTGTATAAAAACGAATTATATTGTTTTGACCTTCTTCTACATCTGTTAGTGATGGAAGGTGTTCTGCAAAGTAACGTTGATGATGAGCGCCTTCAATTATAGTCGATACAAGCATGTGAGGGTATTTATATTTTAGATTAAATTCCAATATAAAATCGCTTACGCGCTGAACAACTTGTTTGTAGGTTTTATAAAACCCTTTTTCATTTTCATTATCTACATCTTTGTTGTGATAAATTTTAGAAGATTCTGTAATGATAATTCTGTGTAGTAAAATTTCATTAATAAAAGAAAAATCACTGTCTTGTTTTACATCAGCGACTAGCAATTCTACGGCTTTATTAATTTTGTCTTTTGCATTATTTAGGTTAGAGGTTTGTAAAACAATTTTGTAATCCATCCAACTCCAATACCAATTTAAAAGGTAAACCAACAACATATGTTTATTGGAAAAATAACGATAGACGGAGCTTTCATTAGAGCCAATGGCATCTCCTAGTTTTTTGAATGTAAATGATTCAAATCCTAGCGCATTTATCATTTCAATACTTTTGGAAATAATTTGCCTTCCAAGTTGCGAAGATTCGGGATCTTTGACATAAAAAGTACTGCTGATTTTTATTTGAAGATTTAAATTTTCCATAGTATTGCGGAGCAAATATAATAGTATTACTATTAGAAATTCTTAAAATTTCCACAAAATTTTAAAAAAAGGCTTTTTTTTTGGGTGAATTTTTCCGAATATTACGTCAGATGGCCGTTTATTACGTCAAATGGCCGTTTGTTACATGA